>ERZ761602.1407-NODE-1407-length-43764-cov-53.082660_pt1 | contig 43764 bp, 42 predicted proteins | sample MGYA00512165_ERZ761602 | MGnify/ENA primary metagenome ERZ761602 (study PRJEB28899, sample SAMN02445085) | bioreactor sludge metagenome | biome: EBPR sludge; isolation source: Thorneside wastewater treatment plant | place: Australia: Brisbane, Thorneside...
TTATAAGAATTGAAGGATTAGTGAAAACATAGAGTTTGCTTCGTTTTGAATTTGTCTTTTAATTAATTTTAGTACGAAGAGATGTTAAATTCACTTTGGTTCCGGTTTTACAAATCAATAATTGGAAAAAATTGTTAATCATCTTTACTTTGAATGAAATAACAGATTTAGTCACAGACAAATTGTTTAGTTGGAAGTTCAGAAAAAGTTAAAATATCAATCACTTCCTGATATTCGGTATTAATTAAATTCAAAACAAAAAATCTATCACAATGAAGAAAAATCTTTTGAACGTTTTTAGCTCATCATTTTTTATTCTCATAACGGTACTTTCATTTGCCTTGTTGCTTCATGCCTGTAAATCAAAAAGTACGTATAAACCGGAAAGCGAGGCATCAGTTGAGCAGGTCAGCTATACTCAGGAAGAATTGATGATCAAAGGAAAAGAAATTGCCGGTCAAATCAATGCCTCTTTGCAGGAAGCTCTGAAAAAAGCCATTGAAGAAAAAGGTTTTGAGGGTGCAATAAGTTTTTGTTCGCTCAAGGCAATTCCGATCACTGACAGTATTTCACAAAAGGAAAATGTCCTGATCCAAAGAGTTTCACATAAAGCAAGGAACCCCGAAAACCAGGCAGGTTCAGAAGACATGAAAATCATCGAAAGATATTTGCAGATCAGTCAGGATACATTGGCTAAAAAGCAAGCTACGATGGTTGCTCAGCATGAAAAGAAAATCTTTTATGCACCTATCTATGTGGCAAATTCATTGTGTCTGAACTGTCACGGCAAACCCGACAAAGAAATACTTCCATCTCTTGGTAAAGCCATAGCGGAAAAATACCCGGATGATCAGGCTACGGGATTTACCATGAATGACTTCAGGGGATTATTGAAAATTGAGTTTAAAAAGAAATTCTAATTTTATAGATCCATAGCTGCTTAGTATTTTAGTTGGTGGATTTGAGGGCGTACATTTTGTAAAAACTCAAAATTAACTGTGGAAATTGAAGATTAAACTTAAGGCATAAATCATTGGCTTTAAGACTACAGACTAAAAGACTATCAAGCTAAACAATTGCATCAGTTAGAAATTGGCCCGTATTTTTTTATACACACAGTTGTTTAATTGCATCTCAAAGTTTGATTCAATAATCACATTTTTTGAGATTAATTCTCCGGATCATTTGTCTTGAGGCTTGTTTTGTAACACAAAAAAAATATTTACATCATTTTTTTAGTAATTTAGCTCAACTGTTGATAAATAAATTAATAATGGTTTCAACAGAACAGAAAATGGACCATAATTATACAATAAATGAATTTAGCCAGACACTTTTTTGGGATGTGAATAAGAGTGAACTGGATTTAACAAAACACAGGCGTTTCATCATTGAACGCACCATGACACATGGTACTTTATGTGACTGGTTTTTGATCAAAAAAATATATGGAAAAGAGTTGATCAAAAGCGAATGCCTGAAGATCAGATATCTGGATAAACAAACCCTGGCATTCTGTGCTGCCTATTTTAATGAACCCATCCAAAATTTCAGATGCTATATACTGAGACAGTCGAACCCGGCACACTGGGATTATTGAGGCGATTGATGGCTGATATAATTTTGGAAAGCTTTGTACTGGTTGGCGGAACTGCATTGTCGTTACAACTAGGCCATAGAAGATCAATAGATTTGAACTTGTTTTCCTTAATTGATTTTAATTATTCTGAAATTTTAAGTCATCTCGAAGATATGAGCAATAAACCTGTTGTCATACAGCAGTTTAAACAAACACTTACAGTTGAGATTGAAGGCATAAAGCTTGATTTTTTGCGTTTTCGATATCCATTCACCCATAATATTTTAAATATAGACGGAATTCGGTTGGCAGATATCAGAGATATTGCCTGCATGAAAGTGGATGCTATTGTAGGCAGAGGCAGGAAAAAAGATTTTTATGATCTGTTTTATTTGCTTAAGTTTTATTCATTGGAAGAAATTATTTACTGGTATCAAAGAATGTATAATCATTCTTCTCTTTTTCATGTCTATAAAAGTTTAACATGGTTTGAAGACGCTGATATGGATGCAGAATTGAACACTTTTGACCAAAACTATAATTGGGAAAAAGTAAAAAACGCTATTTTAACAGAAGTTAATAAAAGCTTATAAATATCAATAAAATAGATGGCACATGCCTTTAAATGAAATTTGATCAACATATCATAGACAAATACCACCTGACACCGAAGGAACTGAATCTGACGATGCAGAGTTATGTTCCGTTGCAATTAAAATCAAATGATTATTTTTTGCAGGAAGGTCAGATCTGCGACCGGATAGGATTTGTGAAAAAAGGCATGCTCAGATCTTTTTTTTACGATGAACAGGGCAATGACATTACGACTGCATTTTATCCGGAAGGTTCACTGATCATAGCCTTTGAAAGCTTTAACAACCGGTTGCCTGCCAAAGAATCCATCAAAGCCATTGAAAACATTGAACTCATGATCATCCGTTACGAGCGGCAAAAGGAACTATATCAGCTCATTCCTGCCTGGAATCATATCTGCAAGGACCTGGCAGATGTCATGAGCCGGGAAATGATCGAACGTGCAAAGAGTTTCCAGGTGCTCAGCGCTGCCGAACGCTATAAAAAGTTCTGTAAAGATCATCCTGACCTGCTCCAAAGGGTCAATCTGGGTTATATTGCATCCTATATAGGCGTGGATATCGCCACACTCAGCAGGATCAGGGCAAAAAGATAGGCGATTTTGACTTTTGTCAAAATTCGATATGCTTTTGTGGTGTAACTTTGCATGCATAAATTCTATAATTATGTCAGAAATTAAAAAAATCACTGTGATAGGTGCCACCGGCAATCTCGGTGCACCGGTTGTTAAATTCCTTTTAGCTGATGGTTTTGAGGTGAAAATCATTGTGCGGAATACCCGGAAAGCCAAAAACATTTTTGGTGATCACCCTCATTTGACCCTGGAAGAAGCAGACCTTTCCAATGTTCCATCTTTGAAAAAAGCTTTATCCGACACGGCATACCTTTACCTCAACCTTGCGACTCAAACGACTGATATTCGGGCACCATTTTGTGCAGATCGCGAAGGCGTAGCCAATATCCTGGAAGCAGTCGACAGATCCAGAATCAAACAGATATTGGTGATCTCGGGATTGGGCGCATTCAGCGAAAGTCATTTGAAAGGAGCTACAACATTTGTTCCCAATGCCATCCGCATGCAGGGTCATCAATTGATCAAAGCGTCCGGTATCCCCTATACCCTGTTGCATTGCAGCTGGTTTGCAGACAGTTTCGTTTTTTACAGACGTAAAGGCAGCTATTCTGTCATCGGGGATGCAAAAAATCCGATCTATTTTACCAATTGCTATGATTTTACAAGGCATCTGGTGAATTCGATTGGCAACCCGGATGCACTAAACAGGGAATTCCCGATCCAGGGAATTACTGGCTTACCTCATCCTGTAGCTGCTAAAACCTTCCTGAACGAATTCGATGAAAAATCCAAAGTCAGTGTCCTTCCTCATGGCTTGTTAAAAATCCTTGCTTTCTTTAATAAGGACATGAAATTCGTCAAACACATGAGTGAATATTTTTCAGCTTATAGCGAACCTTACCTGGCACAAAAACATGACACGTACAATTTATTGGGAAAACCGACCCTCTCTTTGACCGAGTATGCTCAAAAACTGAAAAAGGAAGGTATTTACGACTATCTGGATCAAACATCCTGAGCAATCGATCAATACGCAAGTCATGAATAAAATTGTGATAACCTATTCGTTTACAGGAAACAACGGTAAACTGGCAAAAGCACTGGCTGAAAAATTGAATGCAGAACTGTTGATTGTCAAAGAAAAAAACAAGCGATCTGTTTTGACCATTTTGCTGGATACGGTTTTCAACAGGACGCCAAAAATTGAAGATATTGTTAAGGATTTAGACCAGGAAGACCAACTGATATTTGTGGCCCCTGTATGGTTCGGCAAAATTGCCTCACCGCTCAGACCTGTTTTTTCATTTTTGAAAAACAAAACTATTCCTTATGTTATCATCTCGTTAAGCGCTGGTGCCGATGGCATCAATCCAAACCTTGAAAAGGAAGCATCCAAAAGTACCGGCAAAGCTCCATTGAAGACGATCAACCTGTTGATCAAAGACTTATTGCCAGTTGAACCAAAACCGAGTCGTCAAATGCTGGACGCATACAGATTGACTGATCAGGATACTGAATTTTTGGTAGAAAAACTGCTGTATGACTTCAAATTGTGAGCATTGCAACCAATTGTATTGTAATTTTGGAGAAATATTGAAGTCAAAACAAAGCTATGTACAATCTGGTTATTTTTCTCCTCTTGAGTATCCCGTTGATCATCATTTCCCGCAAAAACATTTTCGAACCAAAGAGTCACGGTTTTTACAGATTCTGGAGCTGGGAATGCATTATCCTGCTTTTTTCCTATAATTATCCATACTGGTTTACAAACCCATTTTCAGTCGTCCAGATCATTTCCTGGGTGTTCCTGATCCTTTCAGCATACCTTGTTATGGCGGGAGACTTCATGCTGAAACGAGCAGGAAATTCCCAAAAAACCAGGGAAGATCATGATCTGTACAAATTTGAAAAGACTACCCAGCTGGTAGATACCGGTATTTACAGATATATCCGGCATCCGATGTATGCTTCACTGATGTTTCTGACCTGGGGAATATGGCTCAAAAACCCGGGATGGCTCTTTTTGATCGCAGCTGCCTTTTCGACCGTGCTGTTATATATCACTGCAGTTTTGGATGAAAAAGAATGTAAAGTATATTTTGGCCTTCCATATCAGGAATACATGAAAAAAACAAAAAGATTTATTCCGTATATTTTTTGAAAAAAGAAATTACATACATACTCTTCAACGGTCCACCAAACGGTAACCAACTGCCTTGAGGGTAAGTAGTTGAACTTTCTCATCATGCTTCAAGTATTGTCTCAACCTTGTGATGTAAACATCCAGATTGCGGGAATTGAAGAAATTGTCATCGCCCCAAAGGGTATCGAGAATGAGCTTTCTGTGAACCAGTTCATTTTTCTGGTTGGCCAGCATCTCCAGCAACTGGCTTTCACGGTATGAGATCCTGCGTATTTCACCCTCAAAAACCAATTCAAGTTTTTCCGGCCAGAAAACAAAGTTTCCTATTTGAATGGATTTTTCTTCAACTGGTATAATCCGGTCTTTTTTAGAAATCCGGTACAGATTATTGATCCGGACAATGAGTTCTTCAAGACTGAATGGTTTTTTAATATAATCATTGCCTCCGGCCCCAAATCCTTCTATCACATCTTTTGTCCGGGATTTGGCAGTGATAAAAATGATCGGCACATCCGGGTCGATTGTTCTGATTTCCTTTGCCAGTTCAAAACCATCCTTCACGGGCAGCATGACGTCAAAAAGACACAGATCTGGCTTGAAAGAAGTGAAATGACCAACCAGCTGCCTTCCATCCGGAAGATGCATGACCTCGAAATCCCTGCTTTGAAGTGATTCTTTCACGATTTTGGCCAATGAAGCTTCATCCTCGATGTACAATATCTTCATAACAGGCTGGTTTGGGTGAGTGTAAAGACAAAACCATTACCAGCCTTGCCGGTTTCAAGGGCGACCTTTCCTTTTAGAGCCAAAGCGAGTTGGGCCACCATATACAAACCGATTCCATGGCCTTTGACATCATGCACATTACCGCTCGGAACCCTGAAAAACTTTTCAAAGATCTTTTCCCGGTAAGTTTCAGGAATAGGGATTCCGTTGTCTCTCACAGCTATATGGATTTTTCCGGGAGAATTATATATCGAAACCCTGACTTCCGGGTTTTCAGCACGCACGTATTTGATGGCATTGTCAACCAGATTGTGTACCAACATCACCAGCATCTGTTGGTCTGACCGAACATATTTCTCGGTGGCTGAATCCTCAAATGATATGGAAACACCATATTGCTTGGCTCGGAGCTGAAACGAATCCACCATATCTGCCATCAGAGTTGGCAGATAGATCTGATCCAGTTTTACTGCCGATGGATCCATTGTTTGAGAAACAGATAACACCTTATCTACCAAAGCGTTCAGTTTCTGATTTTCACTTTCAGCAATACGAAAATATTCTTGCCTCAGCACTTCATCTTCTCCTGGTCTGAAGTTTTGAACGGCTTCCAGTGCAACACCGATGGTTGCAATGGGTGTTTTAAGTTCATGGGTCATATTACGCATAAAATCGTCGCGATGCTGATAGATCTCCTGCTTTTTATTGTGGGATCTCACCATGGAATAGAATGCAAAAAATACAGCCAGGAACAAACCTGCTGCCAATAAGATTTCATAAAGTATTTTGCCAAGAATATACCTGCTATTGCCATCCACATTCAGATAAAAGGTGGTGCTGGAGAACATTTCTTCATGTTCAGGATTGGCTGATTGTCCCTTACGTAAGGAATCCTCTGAGATCGAAAAACGGATGTCCAAACCGGATTTCTTGAGATTTTCCATGAAAATTTTCTCTACCTCAGGGATTTCTGCGTGTCTGAATTCTCCAAAAGCGGTTTCCATTTTGACCGAATCGCTTTGGATCCGGATCCTGACATTGAGGTTTGAATCCCTGGAAATGGGTGCATCATCGGATTGAATGACCACTGCACCCAGTTTTTTCACCTGTTCTTTGCCATTATTTGTAGACTGAATATGATCTATTGTATCTGAAATACAGATATTTGAGCTGTGTCTCAGCATTTTGATCTCCCCTTTTGGGTTGACCTTCTCCATTGAATCGCGGTTGAGCCACGATATCCCTTTGACTTCGTAGATCATTTCATCGAGGATACGGTTTTCAGCTGTTTTAAAAGCATTCTCAAACAGATATCCGGCTTCTTTCCTGAGATCCTGTTTTTCGATCCGGTAGATCTTCCAAAGATAAAAAATGAGAAATACAGCAAGCAGCACGAGGCTAAGCGTCATGGGTATAAATTGCCTGATATCCTGTCTGATTTTCAAATTTTATATTTTTGCTCAGACAAAATTACAAAGAAAATAAGCTTGCAGACCATCCATTAACCTTATTTAACCTTAGATCAACTTTGATTAACCTCTAATTGTAGCATCTGTCTTTAATTTTGCACAAAACATTAAATATTAAAATATGACAAAGTATTTTTTAACATTGATGCTGTTTACCTTATTAAGCAATGGATTTAGTCAGCCCGTTAGTTCAGGAAAGATCATTTTCAAAGAAACCATTCAATTCAAAATTGATCTTGGTGATGACAATCCTGAACTGACAAAAATGATCCCGACATCCCAATCGATTGACAAAGCTTTGTATTTCACCCCGGAAGTATCTCTTTTCAAGAACAACGAGCAGCCTGACGATCTTGAAATCAATCAGGAAGCAGAAGGGAATCAGGTTCAGCTGGTGATCAAAATGCCGGAATCTGTTATTTATACAAACCGAACAGAAGACCTGTTTTTGAAATCACAGGACATCATGGGTAAAGATTTTCTGATCAAAGATAAAATAGTTCAATATAGCTGGAAACTTACCGGAGAACAGAAGAAAATCCTTGATTTTGTTTGCCAGAAAGCCATCCTGCTGGATACTTCAAAACAGGTAATTGCCTGGTTTACACCACAAATTCCGGTTTCTTTCGGGCCTGCTGGCATGAATGGTTTACCCGGTATGATCCTCGCTTTGGAGCAGGAGAATGGAGAACGGATGACGATCGCTACATCCATTGAACCCATTCAGGAAAATTTCATTTTTGAAAAACCAACTAAAGGTAAAAAAGTAACACTGGCAGAATTTGAGCGGATCAGAGAAGAAAAACTAAAAGAAATGGGTGCTGTCAACGGAGGCGGGCATGGTATTAAAATGATCATCAGGGAAGAAAGGTAAATGAACTCATTTGTGTGTTTTTTTCTTACTTTGGGCAATTCAGAATCTCTGAGAAAAATATTGATGATGCGTTCACCTTTCAATATCAATAGAATGTATGCCTGGTTGCCTGAAAATTAACTGAAAGTTTTTTATTTCGATTTCATTAAAAACAAGTCCATGATAAGGTATTTTTGTATGATTTTGTCGTTTGCCGCAGCGACTCAGTGGTTGAATGCCCAAAAAATAACCGGTAGTGTGCAGGATGAGCATGCCAATCCGGTAGAATTTGCTTCTGTGGTTTTGATGAAGGAAGCTGATTCAAGCATGGTGGCATTTACCAATACCAACAGGAAAGGCGATTTTGAGCTCACAGCTTCTTACAGAGCTGCTTATATTGTACAGATCAGCTACCTGGGTTATGAAACCATCCATCAAAAAATCGAATTGGGTTCAATAGATCTTGACCTGAAAATGATACAACTACAGCCAGGCGCACAGGTTTTGGATGTGATCGAGATCAAAGACTTTGCCATTCCGATGAGTTTTGGAAAAGATACGGTTCAATACAACGCAGCTGCTTTTAACGTTAAACCAGGCGAAATGGCTGAGGATCTGCTCCGCAAATTGCCCGGGATCGAGGTAGAAAGGGATGGTTCGGTCAAAGCATTGGGAGAAAAAGTGGAAAATGTCCTGGTAGACGGCAAAGAGTTTTTTGGAAAGGATACGAAAATCGCCACAAAGAACATCGATGCGGATGCCATTGATAAAGTGCAGGTCTTCGACCGCAGATCAGATCGGGCAGATTTTACCGGAATAGACGACGGCCAAAGGGAAAGATCGATCAATCTTAAGTTGATGGAAGGCAAAAAAGCAGGTTATTTTGGCACTGCAGAGGCATCGGGAGGAACTGAACAGCGATTCAGGGCACGAGCCAATATCAACCGGTTTACTCCCCGACTCAGAACCTCCTTTATCGGTATGTCGAATAACATCAACGAACAGAATTTTTCCATGAGCGATTACATCGACTTTATGGGAGGCATCAGTTCGTTTACCAGTGCTGGTGGCGGCAGGATCACATTGAACCTGGACGGATCGGATGGATTGCCGGTCGGACTCAACAACAATCAGGGCATCCAGCAATCCTATGCCGGAGGATTCAATATCAATTCAGATCTTTCCATGAAAACTTCCCTGGAAACATCTGTTTTTGGAAGTCATTTTGGCAATAATCTGGATCAATTTTCTATTGCTGAAAATCTTTTGCCGGACAGTCATTTTACAACCACCTCCACCCAACAACAATCCAGTGAACAAACTTCTGGCAGTTTTACCCTCAGATTTAAAAATCAGATCGATTCCACCCAAAACCTGGTTATCAAAGCCAATGGATCTGCAAGATTCAATGGACTTTCCTCCGGCGAATTGTCTGAATTGTTTTCCTATGATATGATGACTCAAAACCATCAGGATAATACACTGGAACGCAAGGGAAATAACCGGAAGATAGCCGGGGACATCCTTTGGCAACTGAAAACCAACAAACACGGCAGGACTTTCAGCATACATTCCAATGCAAATTACGCGTCTCAGAATACATTTGCTGACTTGCATTCACTGTATAAGATCTATTTTCCGCAATTATCTGAAAACATGCTGGTGCAACATCAGAATGGGCTGAATAATGGGCTGTTTTTCAGGGCAGAAGCATCCTATACCGAACCACTCCCAAAAAAGAGTTACCTCGAGTGGAATGCATCCATTTCTAACCAGTCGAATAAAACCAGCAGCGACTATTTTGACATCGTCAACGAAAATCCAATCCGAAATCTGCTTTTGTCCAATCAATATCAACGGGATTTCATCCAGCGCATGAGCGGTATCAACTACATCCTGAGCAGAGAAAACTTCAATCTGACCATCGGAAGCAGTTACAAGTATTCCAGCCTCAACGGACAGATCAATGACGATGAGAACAGGGTCAGGAACCATTATCAGGCAATTCTGCCGAACGCCTGGTTTACCTATCGTTTCGGAATGTCTGAACATCTGAATTTAAACTATTTCTCCGAACTGAACGAACCTGCCCTGGAACAGCTAAGACCGACAGTCAACAACAGCAATCCACTGGCAGTTTATACCGGAAATCCCGGTTTAAAACCTGAACAAATGCATTTGGCCAATCTTTCTTTCATGCGATACAGCGCTTTTGATTTTACCTTGATTTACTTCAGTCTTCAAACAAATTACACCACTGACAAAATCACGGATGCAATGACTATTGACACTACATTGACAAGGTACTACACTCCGGTGAATGTAAAGTATGAATCCACGACAACAGGCAGGGTGGAATACGAAACACCTGTACGACCTCTGAAGATCAAAACCAGGGCAGTGTTAAAAGCAAGTTATAACCGTGGGTTCTCAGTGATCAATGAACTCTCAAATCCGGTCAACAGGTACGGGTATGGGTATAATTTTTCAGTAGAAAACCGTAACAAAGAAGTGATTGACGTTTCCGTGGGTTATAAATTCAATCTCAACCAGAGCATTTATGGTACGGATCAATCCATGGATCAATCCTGGTCAGAACATACCTGGTTTGCCACTCTGGGTTTGAATATCAGGGACTGGGTTGACATCAAATCAGATTTTGAATACACCGGTTATCAATCGTCATTGTCGACAGAAACCAAAGCATTTCCACTATGGTCAGGAAGCATCAGCGCCTTTTTAACGAAGGATAAAAAATTGAGGATGACCCTGACATGCTTTGATATATTGAACCGGAATGAAGGGATCAATACAGTTTCCCGCCTGAATTACACCGAGGTCAGTCAAACCAATGTATTACACAGGTATTTCATGCTGGGATTGTCCTATAATCTGAAAGGGTTCAGGAAAAAAAGCGGCATTGAGGTCAGTATCACTGGAAAAGATTGAAAGTTTGGAAAGGTGATATAACTTTGAAATTTGAAAACATGAGGATCAGAAAAATTTAAGTTTTTTCAAATTTTCATTCTTCCAAAAACGACAACGTGATCTCGCCTATGGACAGTTGTACTTTTCGGTATGCCACACCTGCCATGGAGAACATTTTTTTGGAAACCTGGACGTCCTTATTTTCTGAATATTTATCTGAAAGGTAAATGACTTCACGAATGCCGCTTTGTATGATCGCCTTGGCGCATTCGTTGCAGGGAAATAGAGTAGCATAGATCCGGCAGCCATTCAGATCGATCCCGACATTGTTGAGGATGGCGTTGAGTTCTGCATGGCATACATAGGGATACTTTGTTTCTGCAAAATCACCTTCTTTTCCCCATGGACATTCGTCATCGCTGCATCCGATGGGCAACCCGTTGTATCCCACGCCCACCACTTTATTGCGCTGATTTACGATGCAGGCGCCTACTTGTGTACCGGGATCCTTACTTCTTTTAGCGGACAATGCTGCAATGCCCATAAAATACTCATCCCAGGAAATGTAATCGGTTCGCTTCATTCCAAATATTTAGACTATCAAAAAAAATCACCAAGATCTTTGTATGCATGTTATAGTGTCTTATACATAACATAACAAATTCGGTACAAAACTAAGAAAATCCGGGAAAATTGAATGTTTGATTTTTTGTCGGTTAATAGCAATAAAAAATCATTAAGTCAATTTTTATCAATAATAGTCTTAAAATAATGAAGCATAGTATATCTTATAAAAAAGAAGTCTTTTTCCAAACTATTAGAATCATCTTTCACAATCAGCTCAATTCTACACTCGTTTTGATACTTATCTTCTGATCTGAATACAATCTCATTTACATTATCGCTGTTCAAGTGATTAAAAGAAATGAAATTTAGTTTCCGCAAATCAAAATCAGAATTTCCTTTTATATTAATTATGATGTCAACTTCATTCTGCAGAGAACTTTCGAAGTAAGATGCCTCTATTCCGAAATGATCGAATCTGAAGAAAAAAAGTATTTATAAAGAATTTCATCCGATTTTATAGGTGGTTTATTACAATTTTTATATCCTTCTAAAAGAAAAAATAATTCAAATAATTGTTTCAATACTACTTGGGATGATGCATTTCCATCTATAGGGTAAATATTTTGGGTTCTATATACCAGTTTATCCTTGTCTTCACCAATTTCACGACATATATTACTAGTCACTATTTTACAGCTATCAAGACAAAAAGAAAAATCCGGAAAACAATATGTGTCAAGATACCAATAGTTAAATTCACAATCGGGAGTATTTATTCTTTCAGGTTTTAAAAAACAACCCAAAACCAATAAGTTAAAAAATAATAAGTATAAGACCTTCATGTGAATGATTTTTGTTTTCCTTTAGGCCAGTTGAAATCTTTGAATAAAAAAAAGGCGAAATTTTATTTTTTTCGTCCTCCAACACAACCTTATTTTAAATTAGAGTAATCACTCAAATATAACAACTTAAAGAACAATTAATTGATTTTGAACTGATTTTATTTACGAATTATCATTAGATCCAACTATTATTTCATTTAATTGGTACAGGATTGATTTTTATATAATATCCACTTCATGAAAATCATGATCACCACATTAACATTAAAAGATCTCAAAAAATCTATTGGTTTTGATGCTCATGAATTATTTTCTGAACCATGTCTATGCTAAACCCGGAAATATCAGAAAGTACTTCTATTGAATACCCTTTTTTGTACCCCTGGATGATCAATCGCATCTTTTCAGATTTGATTCCCTTTTCAATGCCTTTTTCAATGCCTTTCTCAATACCTTTCTCAATGCCTTTCTCAAATCCCTTCTTTTCTATCTGTTCGTATGTGGTCATGATCTTTGATTTTGTCTGTAATGGTAATTCTTCTATTAAAATGGCCAGTTCTTCAACGCTAATTTCTGATATTTCAAAAAAATAAACAAATATTTGTCTGGAAAAGTTCCGGGGATTATCACCCTCAAAATCAATTCGTTCCAGTATCTTCCGAATGTGTTCCATCAGCAGATCAGGCCTTCCGCTGTAGCGCTGAAGTTGCACGGCTGCCCGCAATAACATCATTTTGATACCTTCCAGAGCGTCTTCATTCATCCTGGCTAAATCCACAAACAATGTTTCAAAATCAGGTATGTACCTCCTGAATTCTTCCTTTAACCCTTGCACTAATTGACTTAGCGATCGATAATCCCAGTTTTCAACACCGTGATAAAAGATCATCGGGACCACAACATGCAATGGTTCTCCGCTTTTCAATTGAGCCTGATAGGCATTTGCCAGATAGGAGAGCAGCTGAACTGCCACCATTTTATCAGGATAACTCTTGTGTTCGATCAAAACACTCACAAAAAGGGAAGTGTTTTCACTTTCCAAAACCGGACAACGGAATACAGCATCAGAGAATATCTCTTTCAATTCCTCCGTAACAAAACTGTCTTTGATGGATTCCAATTTTTCAAAATCAATCAACCGGCTGATCTCCTCCGGTAAGAAAAACTGCAAAAAACCGATGGCAAGCTCCCTTTCGCCCATCATGGCCTTGAAAAATTTGTCGTGTGGATTATGAATGTGCTGGTTCATATTGTAAGGTAATTGGTTGCAAAATGTAAAGATAAACCTTTATCCTGAAAAAAAAAATTCAGGTCAACTTACACATTCCTTATTGTAAAGTTTAGCAAAATATGACAAACTTTTACTGCTCCGGTAATACCCTATAACGATCTTTTCCCAGAATATTTTTAAACCTGTTCAACGGTTGAAAACCACCAGAAAATATGATCAATTCACCTGGCTCTGCTTCATGCCACACAACGATTCACTGATGATCAGCGTGGCTTCAGTTTGAGCCTGAACTTCCTCTACCGTAAATACCGGATTGATCTCCTTTAAAACAATACCCTGCGGAGTAAGTTCCATCACACCCATCTCGGTGACGATGAGGTCCACTACTCCCTTGGCTGTCAAAGGCAACAGGCATTTCTTCAGGATCTTTTTGGAGACGCCGGAAGTATGTTCCATGGCGATCACCACGCGTTTGGCTCCGACGAGCAGATCCATGGCGCCACCCATACCTGTGATCAGTTTTCCGGGAATTTTCCAGTTGGCCAGATCACCATTCTCATCTACCTGCATGGCGCCCAAAACCGTAACATCAACATGTCCTCCACGGGTGATCAGAAATGATAAAGAAGTATCAAAAGTGCATGCACCCGGCAAAGCCGTGGTAAACCTGCCTCCTGCATCCTGATAATCAATATCTTCCATACCGGGTGCTGCGTTAGGGCCCATGCCGATGATGCCATTTTCACTGTGTACGATCAGATGAATGTCTTTCGGAACATAGTTGGGCACATGTGTCGGGATTCCGATACCAAGATTGACTACATCTCCATCATGAAATTCAAGGGCTATCCTGCGTGCAATTGTTTCTCTGACCTGATTTTTATCCAGCTGAACCATATTTGTTCTATTTTTTATTTTTTATTGTTATTTCTTTAATTATCAAGTAGTTAGTCTGCAGCTATTCAGTCTTTTAGCTATTTAGTCTTTTAGCCTATTTATTATTAAAAAATAAAAGAATTTAACCTAAAAGTCTAGATAGCTAAACAGCTGAACAGCTGAATTCCTACATACCTGAATAATCATTCATCTTATTATGCATTTCCTGAGCTATATAGGATGCTACATGATTGGCATAGGAATTCATAGTAAAACCGGCGTCATAACCCAATTCTTTTGCCAGTTCATGTGATATCCTGGGTCCTCCGCAGATCAGCAATACCTTTTGTCTAAGTCCTTCGGCTTCCAGCATTTCAACCAATTCAGTGAGGTTTTGGATATGCACATCCTTCTGTGTCACCGTTTGTGAAACTAGCAATGCATCGGCATTCCATTCAATTGCTTTTGCAATAAAATCCTCATTCAGCACCTGACTACCCATATTCATCGCTTCAAACATCTCATATCTTTCCAGCCCGTAATGTCCTGCATAACCCTTCATATTCATGATCGCATCAATACCCACCGTATGCGCATCCGTTCCGGTACTGGCGCCAATCACACGCAATTTTCTTCCTATATGTGTTTTGATAAAATCATCCACCTCATGCATATCCCATACCGCACTCTCGACCTTTGGAACATGGATGCCGGTAAAATCCACTTCATGCCGACAGGAACCATACCCGTTAAAAAAGGTAAAACCATCCGTAAGTTGATAATAATAAACAATCTGCGGATTGTCCAGACCCATTTTTCGCATCAGTATTTTGGCAGCTTCAATGGCTTCATCATTGCAGGAAACTGGTAAGGTAAAGCTTATCTGTACCTTTCCGTCATTCATGGTGTCTCCATAAGGCTTAACCTTTTTGAGATCCAGGTTTTTGTCAAAATCCTGTTTTTCAGTAGAATATAATCCGCTGCTCATAATTCATTTTTATTGATCATCATCGAAATAAATGGATTGAAGTAATGCGTTCCCTTTTTCATAACTCCGGACAGTCCTTTTCCACCTGTTTTACTTCTTTTGACATTGGCAAATATGCCTTTTTCCAATGCATTGAACAAACCTTCTGTTTCAATATCACCAAGTAAGATCATTGCATAATCCAAAACCTGTTGCGCCCGTTTTTGGATCAAACCATCTTTTTTAAATTCGACCTCATTTCCAATATCCTGCATGTTATTGAAAATGTATTTGGCATTTTCAATGGCAAGGTATCTGTCAGCCATAAAAGGTGTATGCACCGCTTCAGTGATCATTCCCAGCAACTGTATCCCCTGGCCTGTCCATATGGCGATTTCGTTGAAAAGTGCGTTCTGGATCTGGCCTTTGAATATATTCCCGGTCATGAATTTGGTCGGCGGCATATATTTCAACGGCGCATTCGGAAAAATCTCTCTTGCCATCTGAGCCTGTGAAAGTTCCAGTAAAAATCCGTTTTTGAGGGATGGATCCATCTCAAAAGCGTGTCCGAGACCCATCTGTTCCTCAGGTATGCCTGCGATCAGTGCCAATTGCTCATTGATCAGCTGAGATGCCAATACTGTGTGTGCTTCTTCAAATGCATCAGCTGTTGTCAGATAATTGTCTTCGCCTGTATTGATGATCACCCCTGCAAAACCGTTGATCACCCGGGAAAAATACTGGTCTACCAATGTGCGCTGCATGTTGATATCCCTGAAAAGAATCCCGTACAAGGCATCATTGAGCATGACATCCAATCCTTCCAAAGCGCCCATAACAGCAATTTCAGGCATACATAGGCCTGAACAGTAATTGCAAAGCCTGATGTATCTGCCAACTTCTTCGCCGACTTCATTCAATGCTGTCCGCATGATCCGAAAATTCTCCTGCGTCGCATAAGTTCCGCCGAATCCTTCAGTTGTTGCGCCATAAGGCACATAATCCAGCAAACTCTGTCCGGTCGTCCTGATCACAGCGATGATATCCGCTCCCTGTCTGGCAGCTGCCTGTGCCTGAACGACATCTTCATAGATGTTGCCGGTTGCCACGATCACATAGATGTACGGTTTGCTGCCTTCACCCATGGTCGAAATATAATGTTCCCTGCGTTTTCTGTTGGCCTGAATTTTTTGGATGGCATTGACCAGATAAGGTTGTACTACAGAATGGATCTCCTCATCGGGGTGAAATGCCAATCTGGTCAAATCTATTTCCCCTTTCGCGAGCTGTTCCGCAATTTCAAGGGGACTTTTGCCTGTCACGATCATCGCATTACCGAGATAATAAAGCGCTCCCTGATCCAATACGCCATGTTCTTTCAAAAAATCTGTCACCACATTGGGAAGTGGTACATCGTTTTTGTCCACACCATCAATACCTGATAGCCTGCACAATGTCCGTTCCACAGCAATCGTAGTATACCCTTCCACAAACGTCTGCACATCCTTTGCAATCTTTGCGGAAATTGCCCTGGCGGATGCCACCTTATCAAAATCAAGACCTAATTTACTCTCCATATCGTAACTTTTCACGGCTTTTTGCCCGTGTAATGTAATTTTGCTTTAAAAATGATCTCTTCATCCATACCCATTATCTCTGCGATCCGGATACCTTCTGCAGGCGCTTCATTCATCTCTACTTCTTCCAAACGGTAATCCATGTACCTGTTCAAATCCTTCAAATGGATTTTTTCCGATAGTTTTTCGTACATCAAACCCCTGATGCGCAGTTTTCTGCATTCAACCCGGATACCACTGTAATGGGTAGTGATGAGTCCGCTTGTTTTTTGACCTGCTAAAAATTCCAGGGTGCTGCTTACAATGGCTTTGCCTTCATCGGGATTGGTAGTCCGTGCCAGTTCATCCAGCAATACCAACACCTTTTTACCTGATCTGACAGCTTTTACCAGCTCGTTCAACTGGACCATTTCTTCTGCAAATGAGGATAAACCGTTTTGGGATGTCCGGTTTTCTTCATTGTTGAAATAAACTGCTTCTACGGGTGAGATCATTGCATTTTTAGCCGGAACAAACAACCCAAACTGGCATAAATACTGAGCGATGAAAACAGTTTGGAGCAAAACGGTTTTTCCACCCATGTTAGCGCCGGTGATCAAAACAGGTATTTTGTCAAAATGTATATCAACAGGCTGGTACTCCTTACCTGTTTCTTTCAAAAATCGCTTTACAGCAGGGTTGAACAAAGCTTCGTACCTGGTATCTTTATAAGAAATTCCCGGCTTGCAAAGCGACATTTCAATACTCCAATTAGCTACAGCTATGAGTACATCCAACAAAGACAGACCTTCAAGGGCAACTTTAAGCCCATCCGCAAAAACACGGAGTTTTTGGGATAATGATATCCTGATCTCTTCTTCGAGTTCTTGTTCCTGCAAACGAAATGCCTCCCATTCTTCCGTTGAAGAGATATCCGTTTGTTTTATCTTCAAACGAAGGTCCAATAAAGCTTCGGAATATGCGCTGTAAATATAAAAATGTGGAATTCCCTGATTATCAGGATCCAATAAACCAACTACTTCCCCCAAATCTGGTAATCGTATCAGGTCGCACCGGATTTGCTTCAATAAGGCTTTGATCGACTCATTCAACAGAGATAGTTGCTTGATCTCAAAAAGTTCAATATCATCTGAAATTTCTCCGCGGGAAAGCCGTGAAATCGTTAACTGGATATCTTTCAAGGTGATTAAATCATGGATGATCCGATCTATTGGATCCTTATTTTCAGGAATTTGCACCAAAATTTGCATTTTTTCCAGCAAATCCAATTGTTGTCTGATATCATCCGCAAGTGTCATCATTTGGCGGTTGTAAAGCAATTTCCTTCCCGGGGATGACACGATGTTGATCTCGTTGATCAGAAACCTGAATCCGGCAGATTCCTGCATTATGTCTCTCACTGTCTTCATGCAGATAATTTTTTGACATCAAAAACAGGAACTGTCAAGACTTCACTCAGGGCATCTATCATGGCTTCACTGTTCAGGTGGTAACCCTGGGGCGAATAAGGGTTGACACAAACTGCAATGAGTTCGCTCCGATTCAAAACAAAAATTTTTCCACCTTTACTTTCAAACTTTAACAATTTTTCAGGACTTACAAAAATTCGGGTAAAATCCCGTGCAATGATGCGGACTTTCTGGTCATTGACCAATCGGGTCAACTCATCCAAAGCACGGTCTGTGATCATACCGCTGAAAAAAATGGCTGCTCCACGTCTGAAAATATCTTCGGTTGCTTTATTAAAACGGATAGGACCTTCCTTCTCCAAAACTTGTATGCTTCCATTCACGTCCACAGCCCAGATGCCTGTATCTTTATCATGTATCTCAGAGGACAATGGATCGGAAAAGCGAGGCAATTGAATCAGGTCGACAGTGAATTTTGTTCTTTTCACCAATTGTTGCAGGTTAGCTGAAACTGCCGCACCGGTTGCGAGTAACATGCAATCTGTGATGGCAGGAGAGGCAAGAGATCTTCTGGAAATGGCTCCGTCAACCAATGTGATGTCTACCTCATGATGATCCATTGAACTGATAAAATTTTTCAACCAGGCTGTATCAGAAGGTCCTGAAATAATGCATTTCCCTTCAGACATGGCTCTGGCAGTAATCAGCCTGCCAAGCGCTGTTTTGCGCTCGCTGACATCAAGGATCTCAGCGGTGACTTTTTTTTGACGGAAATGTTTTTCTGAAGTGGCAAAAATGATATTTTCGAATAAATTGATTTCAGGTTTTGGCGTATTTGTGACCTGATCAGATGATTCTCCATCCAATCCTACGGATGTCACTGCCACTCTGTGACCAGAAAGTTTAAGCTGTGCTAAAACATATTTGAGACACTCAGTTTTTCCGGTATTTTTGTCCAAACCGATCATCGAAACACTTTTATGCTTTAATATGTCTTTCAGAAAAGGCATTTGATCAATTGTGTCTTTCCTTCCTTGCCAAAACTTCAGGTTCCAGGGACAATTGATCACCTTTCAACAGGGACGCAACACCTTCGACATGATATCCATTGGTCTTTTTCCTGCCTTCCCACTCATCCTCATAATCAGTCGGTTGTGTGTAAGTTGTGATCACTCCTTCATAATTCCTTAAAACTACCTTATCCGGGCTTTGGGAAATGAGATACGTTGGAGCAACGGGTATTTTGCCACCACCGCCAGGCGCATCCACCACATAAGTCGGTACAGCATATCCTGAAACGTGACCTCGTAGCCCTTCTATGATCTCAATTCCTTTGGAAACAGGTGTTCTGAAATGTTCCAGGCCCATGGATAGGTCACACTGATAGATGTAATATGGTCTGACCCTGTTTTTAACCAGTTTCAGTACCAATTCCTTCATGATCTCTAGGTTGTCATTGACCCCGCGAAGCAAAACACTTTGGTTGCCGATCGGAATCCCGGCATTGGAGATCCTGTTGCATGCTTCTATAGCTTCCGGTGTCAATTCACGCGGATGATTGAAATGTGTATTGAGCCAGATCGTATGGTATTTTTTCAGCATATTCACCAAATCATCTGTGATGCGCTGCGGCGCTACGACCGGCACCCTGGATCCTATCCTGATGATCTCCACATGCGGAATCGCTCTCAGTCTCTGAATAATGCTTTCAAGCATTTTGTCACTGACCAGCAAAGCATCTCCACCGGATAGCAGCACATCCCTGACTTGGGGTGTTCTTGCGATATAATCAATGCCTTTCTGGATCCTTTCGGAAGGAGATTCTGCATCCGTCTGACCTGCAAATCTTCGTCTCGTACAGTGCCTGCAGTACATCGCACACATATCCGTGATCAGGAATAACACCCTGTCCGGATAGCGGTGTGTCAATCCCGGAACCGGCGCGTCTTCATCCTCATGAAGCGGGTCGAGCAGGTCTGCTGAGGTAAAATGCAGTTCATTGACCGAAGGAATTGCTTGTTTTCTGATCGGACAATTCGGGTCATTCAGATCGATCAGGGACAAATAATATGGTGTAATGGCCATTCTCATGGTCTGAAGTGATTTTTGTATGCCTATCTCTTCAGATTGAGTAAGCTTGATGTATTTCATCAGTTCACCAAAGGTTTCAATTCTGTTTTTTACCTGCCATTTCCAGTCATTCCACTGTTCATCCGTTACATCAGGAAAAAGCAAATGTCTGTTATTAATCATTTTATAAATATTGAAAATTAGTAAATATTTAGCTATTCAGCTGATTAGTTTTTTTCTGAAGGATTTGATAGAGTATATCAACAACAGAATTTCAATTTGATATGGAATAATTACTTTTGATCGTGGAAATACCACCAAGGTTATTAGACTTATAGGATAACAACCTATATAATTACGAAAATTAAACATATAATTTTTCAAACAACTCCCTGATCTCCCGGGATTCCCTCAATATATTCAAAGACAGATCGGCATGCCCCTTGGCATATCCGTTACCAACGATCAGTTTAAGGTCTTTACCGATTCCTTCTGCACCAAGCGCTGCCTTGGTAAATGAAGTGGCCATAGAAAAGAAATAGATCAGACCCTGACCTTTGGTGATCAAAATGGATGTCATTTCGGTATCAGGTACATTGACATTGTTGATCGTGACATCACAGCCCCTTGGACCGGTGATCTCAGTCACTTTGTTGTAAACATCCATCACCTGGGTGGCATCAGCTACGATCACATGGGTGGCAAGACCCAGATCCCGGATCCTGGCGGCATTTTGTTCAGCATATTCAACAACGATCACTTTCCCGTAAGGTCCAACATTTTTCATAGCCTGGTAACAACACAGCACACCTGATTTGCCTCCTCCGCCAAGGATGCAAACGGTGTCGCCTTCCTGTACAAGACGATCAACCTGCGCAGGCGCACCTGCAACATCCAAAACTGCCAATGCCAGTTTCTCCGGCAGATCTTCCGGTAAAACAGAAAAAATCCCGCTTTCAAACAATATAGCCTGTGCTTCCACATCCACCTGATCGCTTTCCGGATCCAGGTGAATGATCCTTTTTAAATTTAATGGCGTTAGTGACAAGGATACCAGTGTGGCAATTTTATCCCCTACTTTCAGTTTTTTATCGGGAAAATCAGGACCGATAGCCATCACTTTCCCGATCAGCATGCCTCCGGAACCGGTCACAGGATTCTGCATTTTACCTCTTTCCCGGACAATGGAACTGATCATGGACCTCATTCTTTCCGGGTCAGCACCACAGGCATTTTTGATCTGGGTATAACTTGCAGAGTCAATATTGAGGGTGATCACATCGATCAGCACCTCGTTGTCAAAAATTTCAGTTGAATTATCCAGCTTCAGTGCAGGTTGAGGCAAAGTACCTGCCGGCTCGATGACCCTGTGTGTTCCATATCTGCAGCCATGCTTCATGATCAGTGTTTTATGCGTACAATTCGGTAAAAACTTGCCTGAGTACTTCGCTCTCTTTCAAAATCTGGAGGGTGATCTCCGCATGCCCTTTGGTATATCCGTTGCCAACGATCATCGTCACGTCACTTCCAACACCTTCAGCACCCAAAGCGGCCTTAGTGAATGAAGTGGCCATGGAAAAGAAATAAACGATCCCTGTGTCTTTGGTTGCCAGGATACTGGTCATTTCCGTGTCAGGAATATTGACATTGTTGATCGTGATGTCTGCCATTTCCCCGTTGGTCAATGCTTCCATCTTTTCCATGATCTGAACAGGTTTCGTGGCGTCAGCTGCAAATACATAATCGCAAAATCCCAGTTCTTCCAGTCTTTTAGTGCTTTTTTCACTGTGGGTTAAACCGATCACTTTGCCCGTAACTCCTGCTCTTTTTTTGGCTTCATAGCAACAAAGCATGCCGGATTTACCGCCTGCTCCGATGATCAATACGGTATCACCCGGCTTTACCAGCTTGGCTGTCTGTGCAGGTGCTCCGGCTACGTCCAATGCGGATAAAACCAGACCTTCAGGCATATCTGCCGGAATTTTTGCATAAATACCGCTCTCGAACAAAATGGCTTTACCATCGATATCCACCTGATCGATATCAGGCCTGATATCTTTTATTTTATCAATCCGCAAAGGCGTGAGTGACAGAGAAACCAGGGTTGCGATTTTATCACCTTCCTTCAGCTCGATTTTCCCTTTCAGCGCATCTCCGATTTTTTCCACTGTACCGAGCAGCATTCCACCTGAACCCGTAACAGGATTCCTGTGCTTGCCTTGCTTTGCCACAATATCCAACATGATCTCAGCAATTTTTGCTTTGTCACCAGCAGCCTGTTCTTCGATCTGGGTAAAACTGGCTGAATCTATATTCAGGGTTTGAACATCAATAAGTATCTCATTATCATAGATTTCATCCATATTGTTATCAATCCTGTTGGCCGGTTGAGGCAATACACCGATCGGTTCAATGACCCTGTGCGTTCCGTATTTATTTCCTTTTTTTTGCATAACTTACTTTTTGTCAATTCTAAAAATTTAGGTTGATTTCAGGTTCTCATAAAAACTTTAAAAGCTATTACTTCCAAAAAAATTAACTTCATTTTTGAATTCCCAAAATCGCTCTTGCTTCAGCAGGTGTAGCGATCTCTCTGCCCAATTCTTTGGCCATCCGGACTACTTTTGCGACCAGTTCACCATTGGACGCAGCCAGCTTTCCCTTTGAAATGTAAACATTATCTTCCATTCCCACACGAACATGACCTCCATCGATGATAGCCGCCATGGCCAATGGAAACTCGAATCGACCGATTCCGGCAACCGTATAAGTGGCGTCTTCAGGAATGCTTCCGCGCATAAAAACAAAATCCCTTAATGTTCCTGAAATACCTCCATTCACACCCATGACAAAATCAAAATGCATGGGTTTTCTGATATATCCTTTTTTGTGGAGACGCAAAGCCATGTCGATCATGCTCTTGTCAAAGACTTCCAGTTCGGGTTTCACCCCGCGTTCATTCATACGCTCAGCAAAATAAATGATGGTATTTTCCGTGTTCATAAACACTTCGTCCCCTCCAAAATTCAGTGTTCCGCAATCCAGAGTAGCCATCTCAGGATTCAATTGCAATGGCTGAAGACGTTCGTCATTGCTCATGCCGACGGCGCCTCCGGTAGAAGGCTGAATGATCACATCCGGCACTTCAGCCCTGATGGCATCGATCACCTCTTTGAATCTGGCCACATCCTGAGTGGGTGTACCATCATCATACCTGACATGAAGGTGGATGATGCTCGCTCCTGCTTCGAAAGCAGATTTGGCTTCACGAACACTCTCTTCAACTGTATAAGGAACTGCCTGGTTATGCTCCTTCATTACTTCAGCTCCGCAAATGGCAGCTGTGATGATTAATTTTTCCATATGTTTATTTTTTGATCCTTTGATTCCTGACAGGCACCACACACGTTCCGCTTGCCCTGCATACAATTACAGGATCTTCAAGAAAATCGGCAGCAGAATCAGAAATATCCTGCCTGGGAACGATCACTTTTCTGGCTTCAAAAGACATTTTTCTGGATGAATTTCCTATATGCGTAATTTTTCCGGTCGCTTCAATATAGTCTCCGGCATACACAGGCGCTAAAAACTCAACCATATCGTATGCGGCAAACAAACCTTCATCTCCATCATTGCGAATCAATAATTCTGTGGCCACATCACCAAAAAGCTGCAACATTTTTGCTCCGTCCACCAATTCACCTCCATAATGGGCATCATGCGAACTCATCCTAACCCTGATCATAACTTTATCATCCATATATTCTGATTATCTTTAATTGTAAATGTAATCCACAAAAATGCCGGGTGTATGAATGGAGTGTGGTTCCAAATCACCGATTTCAACGAGTTCCCTGACTTCTGCGATCACCGTTTTAGCCGCAGTTGCCATCACCGGATTAAAATTCTGGGATGTTCCACGGTACAACAAATTACCCGCTTTATCAGCTTTGGAAGCAGAAATGATGGCGATATCACCAGGCAATGGTTTCTCCAGCAAAAATTGTTTGCCATCCACTTCAATAACCTCTTTACCTTCCGCAATCTCAGTTCCCAGTCCCGTAGGTGTCAAAAATCCACCCAACCCTGCTCCGGCAGCCCGCATCCTTTCTACCAATGTACCCTGGGGAACAAATTCCACTTCCATCCCGTTTTCCGAATAAAGCTGCTTGGCAACCGGATTCATGCCGATATATGATGTGATCACCTTCTTCACCTGACCGTTGGCAATCAGTTTACCAACCCCATAATCAGGCGTTGCAGCATCGTTGCATACGATGGTAAGCTCTCTGACCCTTGAAACTGCCAGCGCTTCGAGAATTCTTGCCGGAATACCACTGCTGATAAATCCTCCGAACAACACCGTCATACCATCCTTCACCATGGAAACCGCCTGGTCAATATCTATGATCGCTTTCATGATCCACTAACTATTTTTATTGATAATAAAACAGCTGCCAACTATAATTCTGTTGAACAGATTCACGCTATAAAAGTACACTATTTTATCTGATAAAAATAATTATTAGCCAAATATCGTTCTGCACAATACCTATTTAAAACGATTTCAAAAGATTGGTAAATAAGGTAGAAATCTGGCTTCGTCAAAATTTATACAAAGAATAAAACGATTTTCATTATTTTATTCTTTGAATTATCTTGATACGAAATTATATTCTTCCCAAGCAACAGGATTCTTGTCCATAAAAAATACTGACTTTTCAGATTTTTCAAACCAAAAATATGCAACCGGGTTCATTTGATCGTTGTACTGGTTCGAAAAAAAACTTTCAAAAAATGATTGACTCCCCAGTTTCCCGGAACGCTTTGAAATATCACATTTTTATCCTTTATTTGTGATAAAAGCTAACTATATGCCTGAAGATGCATCAAATATTCTTTCAGTCGTAACCAGGGCAGGTCTTGAAGCCGGAAATGCCATCATGGACATTTATTCCTTTGATTTTGAACACACCATCCAAATTAAAAAGGATGCAACACCCGTAACTATGGCCGATAAAAAAGCCAGTGACATCATCACTTTTCACCTTTCAGGACTGATTGAAGATTGTCCTGTCATAACAGAAGAAAGCGATATACCAAATTTTAAGATAAGGCAAAAACTGCATCGATACTGGCTGGTCGATCCATTGGACGGAACTAAAGAATTCATCCAACGAAATGGCGATTTTACTGTGAATATCGCATTGATCGAGCAGGGCAAACCAGTTTTCGGCTGGGTATCCGAACCGGTAACCGGAAGGTATTACTATGCCTTCAAATCAAAAGGTGCTTACTGTCAAGCGAATGGAGACATCAAACCCATTCATTGCAGCCCATTTTCCCCGAACCAAAAAAACTTACGCATTCTCAGATCCCGATCTCATTTCTCTGCAAAAGCCGACGAATATATCAGCCAATTCAACAGCCCGGTGATCATCGCCCGTGGCAGTTCAATCAAAATGATGCTCATCGCCTCAGGACAGGCAGATATTTATCCTTGCTTATCACGAACAATGGAATGGGATACCGCGGCTTCCCAGATCATTCTGGAAGAAGCAGGAGGAGAACTGACAGGAATGTATACGGGATTACCACTTGAATACAACAAAAAAGAACTGAGCAATCCTTTTTTTATCGCTACCGGCAAGAAAAATTGATATCTTTGGAATTTGCTTAATGTAAAAATAAATGGATCAATCATTCGATACATATATCAGCCAAATTAAAAAATATCTGGAGATAAGGAATCCATTCAAATCAAAATCTGCAGACCTTTTGACTGACAAGACCTTCATTTTTGATCCTGAAATGGTGGGTCTTGAATTGGATTTCATTTCCAATCCGGGCTCGGATGAAATAAACTGTTCGGTTTCGGTTGTAAAGGATTATGATTTCGTTGACAGAGCCAATTCGCAAACATTGGTTATATTTTTTCGTAGTTCGGGTAATCCGGCAAAAATACAATATACTCCTAATCAACTGACAGATAAAAAGACAAAAGTATTTTGTGTTGGATATGAAAACAGCCATTTCCTTCAAACACCTTCTTTACAAAATCAATCAGATTTCATCGAATTACCGCCTACATCACCATTATTAAAAAAAATTGTGGTTTTCCTGAACCTGATTGTCGGGGTCATTCATGCCAGAATTTTACCAGCAATTCGGGAAAAACTGCTCCAACACATTCATTCCCTGTCTGTATTTCTGGATGAGGAATACGATTTATCCCTAAAACTTTCGATGCAAATTGTTCGCAGGCTTTTTAATAAAATAATCAATTTTTTCGGTCCGCCACTCCTTAAACCCAACTTGATCCGACTAAAACCTCATCTAAAAAAATTAGCGAAACGCACTTCAAATTATGTGAAGGTGGCTGTTGATCCAGATCAGGAGCCAGATTTTATCAATGCACGTCAGGAAAATTCTGCGCTCATATGTTTAAAAAATCAGCATTTGGATGATGCGCAGGAATGTAGAATAAAACAGATAAAAAGTCACCAAATACACAGAACTGATACATTTATTGAAATGGAAACAAAAGGAAATAACTTCACTCAGGAAATATTCTATCTGGATGACAATGCAGACGTGTCGAACCCGAATTTGAAGGAATTGACATTATCTGATCCGGTTTATCAGCTCCGGGCATCTTGAAAAAAGTAAAATAAATAAAAATATCTCAAACGCAATCAAATAATGGCCGAACGAACCAAATATTATTTTGCCTCAGACTTCCACCTGGGCGTGAACGCGGGCTATACAAGTAAAGAACGTGAACGTATACTGGTTGAATGGATCGAAGCGATCAACCATGACGCCAAAGAGATTTATTTTTTAGGAGACATTTTTGATCATTGGTTTGAATACGCGCAGGTTGTACCCAAAGGATTCAATCTCTTTTTAGGTAAATTGGAACAATTGCATATAGATGGCATTCAGGTTTATTTTTTTACGGGCAATCATGATATGTGGATGTCAAAATATTTTGTAAAGGAATTCGGTGTTCAGATGATCACCACCAAATTGATCGCGTATATCGGTTCAAAAAAATTCTATCTTAGGCATGGACATGGACTTCCCACAGCTTCAATCGGTGATAAATTGATGCAAAAAGCATTTGCAAACCCGATTTTGCAATGGTCTTTTGCCCGCCTGCATCCCAATCTCGCCATCAAATTAATGAAATACTTCAGTCAAAGGAGTCGTCAGTCACATTCGTACACTGATCTGGAATTCAATCCGCAAAACGACAAAATGCTTCGGTTTGCCAGATTGGTCAGTAAGGAACAAAATGATCTGGATTTTATCATTATGGGTCATCGCCATCTGCCTATAGATCTCACTCTTGATAACGGGAAAACAAGGTATATTAACCTGGGTGATTGGGTCAATTTCTTTTCTTATGCTGTTTTTGACGGTGAAAACTTACAAATAAAATTTTTCAGGGATGAACATCGCATTTTTTCATAATATACTTCTTTTAAGCTGTCTTTCACTTTTCTCATGCATAACGTCGGGTAAACCCGGGATGACTCCGGGTGAAATACCCCAAACCATGATCATCCAGGCAGATAAACTGGGAAATTTTTTTCTTGTCAACCAGGATGGGATCCTGCAAAAATTTGATCCAAGCGGTAAATTAAGTTTTATATACAACAACCATCGTGCGGGTAAAATCACATCCTTTGATGCGTCTGAACCGATGAAAATCCTTGTATTTTTCAAGGAAAGCCAGGAACTCATTTTACTAGACAACACATTGAGCGAGATCAGTATCATTCCATTGAACCAATTGAACGGCAGATACTTTTCATCCGTCGCAAGAACCAATGACGGATCGTTGGTACTGTATGATGCCAATAATGAGATCCTACTTAAAACCGACGAAAAACTAGTGATCGAAACTGAAAGCTTTCCTTTGTTTCAGGAGGGCTTTCCCGGATTCAAACCACATCAAATAAAATGCAATAATCAGCATATCTTGTTGAACGACGCTAACATAGGATTGATCCTCATGGATAATTTCTGCAATTTCCGAAAGATCATCCCCATTCAGCGAGCAACGCTTGTTGCGGTAAACGACGACTACATGGTTTATCTTAAAGATGAAAAACTCATCAAATCAGACTTCATCTTTTTTGAAGAGCAGATCATTCCCTGGCCCGACAACCGGACTACAACAAGCTATTTTGGCTATCAGCATGACCATTTGATCCTTCAGGATGTTCGGTAGAAGACAAGCATGATAAAAGATCACAAAGCTTTGTCAAAAAACATACAATTCTACCTGATTGTTACAAATATTTTTGCCAGGCAGAGTTATTTTGATATTTTAGCGAAGATTTGATATTTGATCACATTCAAACCGAAAATTTTGGCTTTGCAAAAAGATTTCCTCAATTACAATTGTTTATTATGATACAAAATTATGCTGCTTATACAGAAGAAGACTTTGATATCTGGAAGATCCTTTTTGAAAAACAGGTGAAAAATCTGGAAGGCAAAGTCCACCCCAAATATTTTGAACATCTGGATGCTTTGAAATCAGTATTAAATGCTGATAAAATACCTGATTTCAATGAGTTAAATAAAGTTTTGGAAACCGGTCAGGGCTGGACAATAGAAGTAGTTCCCGGATTGATCCCCGTAAAGGAGTTTTTCTATTTTCTTTCAGTAAAAAGATTTTGTTCCTCGACATGGATGAGAAGCCGTAGCCAGTTGGAATACCTGGAAGAACCGGATATGTTCCATGACATTTTCGGACATATACCCTTGCTCATGAACAAAGAATATTCTGATTTTACTGTTGAAATTGGTCGTTTGGGATATAAAAACTGGGAAAATGAGGAAATAGTTAAACAACTCCAACGTTTATATTGGTATACGATCGAATTTGGCCTGATAAAGGAAAATGATCAGACGAAAATATATGGAGCAGGTATTATTTCTTCTTACGCAGAATCCAACCATGTTTTTGAATCCGGGGTCAACAGGATTCCGTTCGATCTGAAGGAGTGTATGACGAGAGATTTTGTCATTCCTGAAGTTCAGGTAGACTACTACGAAATCAATTCCTTCAATCAGCTTTATGACACTTTAAGTCAACTAAAACTATAATTATAGCCTTCTTTAAGGCAATTTATGAGCAAGGACAGAGTTAATATCGCCGTCGGAACTTCTATTTACAGCATATTCGGCAATCTGGCGCTGGCGATCATCAAGGCAACTGCAGGAATTCTGGGCAATTCTTTTGCCCTCATTGCGGATGCCATCGAATCAGTATCAGATATTTTTGCATCCATTCTTGTATTTTTCGGTTTGAAATACGCTTCGCGTTCAGCAGACAAAAACCACCCTTACGGACATGGGAAAGCCGAACCGCTGGTTACGTTTCTTGTAGTGGGTTTTTTATTGTTTTCTGCCATATTGATCGCCGTTCAAAGCATCAAAAACATTCAATCACCTCAAACAGCACCCAAACCATATACATTGATCATTCTTGGAATCATTATTCTGATCAAGGAAGGTTTTTACAGGTTTGTGAATAAGCGAAGCGAATTGACAGAAAGTTCTTCTTTGAAAGCAGATGCCTGGCACCATAGAAGCGATGCCATCACTTCGCTGACCGCCTTTATCGGGATAAGTCTGTCGATATTACTCGGCCCAGGATTTGAATCTGCAGAAGATTTTGCTGCGCTGGCTGCTTCCGGGTTTATCTTGTATAACGCTTATCTCATTTTCAGGCCTGCCTTGGGTGAAGTGATGGACGAACATAGCTATGATGAACTGGCGCTACAGATCAGAGAACAATCAAAAAAGACCTCAGGGATCATTGATACCGAGAAATGCTTCATAAGAAAATCAGGGATGAATTATCTGGTGGATCTGCATGCGATCGTTGCCGGTAAAATCACTGTCAGGGAAGGTCATAAAATCGCACATGAGCTCAAAGAATCCCTGATGAAGGCATTTCCCCATATTGCAGATGTGCTGATACATGTAGAACCGGATACCTATGAAGAAAATCCTGAAAAAGAGGACCAACCGTGTTAATTTTTAGTCGCGAAGATTTTTTGGTCGGTCAAATGCATCTCTGTCCAGAAAATAATCTTTGGGCGTATAATCATCATCCTTCCATGGATCAACTTCCACTTCATCCGATTCGATGTAATTCTTCATCATAAAAGAAACTACTATGCCTGATATCGCACCCAACAAATGACTTTCCCAGGAAATGCCCTTTTCACCCGGCACAATTCCTGCAAAATAACCGCTATACATGATCATCACAACCAGTGCAAGGACCACTGATTTCATATTCCTGCGAAAAATCCCATTCCAAAACACGAAAGAAACCATGGAATAGACCACACCGCTTGCACCGATGTGATAAACCGGCCTGGCAAATACCCAAACCAATGCACCAGTCAGCAAATAAAGCAAAATAAAGCTGGTTATAGCCACCCTTTGATAAAAGAAAAGGATCAGTGTCGTGAGAAAAAAAAGCGGAACTGAATTGGAAAGCAAGTGTGAAAAATCTCCATGGATCCAGGGAGCAAGAAAAATCCCATACAAACCCTTGATATCCCTGGGGAAAATCCCCCAATTTCCCCATTGAAAATTACCTAAAACCTTGATCAAATGAACGATCCACAGTATCATAACCGGAATAAATGCGGTTTTTGCAGCTGATATGAGTCTTTTACCTGTGTTCATATCTTGTGAACATTGTTTTTCAGTTAAAAGTTTTATCCGGTCGCACAAAATTTGCAAAACCGGATAAAACCCGAATTATTGAGGCAGTCTTCTACTGACCAGTTTTATAAAACGTTTGGCCTTCCCTTTACGGTCTGCATTTCCCCATTTATTCTTAATGGCCACGTGCTGAATGATCCAGTTTTTTGCCTCATCAAAACTGGTCGATTTATTTACAAAAGCAACCGTTTCATCAAAAAGTTCTTTGCTTCCTCCGAAAAGATCGTTGATGGTCAGTATCCGGTCATTGATCGCAATCGCCTTTTTAATGTCTTCCAAAGGGGCAGAACTCAACTTGTCTGATAAATCCGTGGATGGGTCAGTTGAAAAAATATCTGCAAGATCAGCCGGTAGTTCAAATTCTTTTTCAATCGATGTTTTCGCAACAGGTACCAAAGGCTCAACAGATACTTCAGCTGTTTTTTGCACCACAGGCGCGACAATTTCCGGAGTTTTCGGCGGTGGAACCACTTCTCTGACTGTTTCTGTGACACGTACCACTTCCACTGGCTTTTCCTCTCTGATGTAAACGGTTTTTGGAGGTTCAGGCTCAGTAAATCCCGCTTTTTCTACGAGGACCTCAGTTGGTTTAGCTTTGTGAGTGTGCCTGGGGACATCTTCTCCCGGGAGTGCCACCACTTCATACAATTGTCTGATGTAATTTTTAAGAAGATCGACTTCCAATTCGGAAACATCATCTCCTGAAAGATCCATGTTTTGTTTTAAAGTGTTGATTTTCTTTAATAAAAGATCAAATTTCTTAAAGTCCATATCTCGTCAGTTTGCTTTTAATGCCATTAACATTTTTGACTCTGCAAATATTTGATTTTTAATTGACTTTTTTTTCTGATATATTAAAATAATACTGAAAATATATTGATTTGCTGAAAATGCGATGAGAATAAATTATCCGGAATTGCTTTTGTCAGTTGTTTATCTCATGAAGTTTTAAGATATCTGACAATACCATCATAATGCTGAACGAATCAGCTATTTCTTTTTGTAACAATGTGACGATACCTGTCTTTCAAAAAATTTCCGGGACAGTATAAATACAAATTCATGTTATTATCCTGGATTTGACAGAATGAACCAAAAAGCAACAAGGCATAATAATTTTTCAAATCACTACTGACCGACTAAAATTCTAAAGGTTTGGATAATGCGTCAAGATTCCTCATTTCGTTCGGACCTGTCCCGATCGAATTGGATGAGCATCGGGGCCTGTCCCGATCGAATTGGATGAGCATCGGGGCCTGTCCCGATCGAATAGGATGAGCATCGGGAATGACAGACAGTTAGTTGTTTGATTAGGGGGTATGCGGCGGCATGCCGCCGCATACCCACTAACCTCCTAAAACCGCTGTAAGCCTTGTCATTCCTGACGCTGCGGTCAGGACAGGTCCGAGCGGAGCGAGAAATCATGTAATTTTTGTCGGTCAGCAATGTTTTCAAATAAAAAAAATTCATATTTATTTTTTATCTGAATTCAGATTGGGTATTATTGCCTACATTTGTAAAGAATATTATTTTATCAGCCAACTTTCATACATGTTTTTAGAACCTATCTTCAGAGGACAACGCAGTGGATGGATTGAAGTCATCACAGGGTCCATGTTTTCCGGCAAAACAGAAGAGCTGATCCGTCGTTTGAGAAGGGCGCAGTTTGCCAATCAGCGGATCGCCATTTTCAAGCCAAAAAAAGATGTCCGATACAATAAAATTGCAGTGGTTTCACACGATGAAAACTCCCTGAGTTCCAAGCCGGTGGATTCGAGTTTTGACATCCTGATGGTTGACCGGAATGTTCAGGTAGTCGGCATAGATGAAGCTCAGTTTTTTGATAACGATCTCCCGGGCGTATGTGAAAAACTGGCCATTCTCGGTATGCGCGTAGTTGTGGCTGGTTTAGATATGGATTTTAAGGGCAGACCATTCGGTCCGATGCCTTCATTAATGGCCATTGCGGAATATGTCACCAAAGTACATGCAATCTGTCCCCATTGTGGTAGCCTGGCAACTCATTCCTACAGACTTACCGAAGAACAGGAAACTGTTGTTCTGGGAGAAAAAGACAAATACGAACCACGATGCCGCGTGTGCTATAATATCGGTAATGTGCTTGATTTCAGGTCAAAACCCGAGACGAAACAGGAGTAAAAATTTCTTTACCATTGATTCAAAGATATCTGAGAATTAATTCAAAAATTGCAATTCTTCAGGTCAAGGTTCGAACTGCACAACATTTCAATAGAACAACAATGTTTTGAACGAGCCAATATGCTTATTTTCTTATGATGATAAGTGTTTTTCAATTTTAAAGAATATGGATTTTATCCCCATTCATTTTTAAACGCCTTATTTCCACTGCGTATCCATGTGAAGTTACATGAAAACACAGGATTACCGACAAACTATATGATCTCTTTCAGGATATAAACCCTGAACGAAAAAAACAATTTCTCTAATCTCTATATCTGTTTATCTCGTGATCACTATTTTAGCCTGATAATTATTCTCTGAATTAATGGCATTCAACATGTATGTTCCGGCAGGCAGATAACTTACATCGAGATAACTTGCTGTGCCCGTGAGTTCCGTTTCATAGACGATCGTTCCGGTAATGTTCCTGACAAATAAACGATATTTTCCTCCAGATCCTTCACTTGTCAGCAGACGCATCCTGCCATCTGACGGATTGGGAAATACTTTGAAAAAACCAGCAGAGACATCTTCAACGTTTGTGCCTTCCACGCATACACATGAAGATATTTCTCTACATCCGCCTTTCTCAATGACCACGGCAAATAACGTATTGCAGGTATCGGGGGCATAAAAATGACTGTCAGCTCCAGGTATCGGGCTTAAATCAGCACAATCAACCCACTGATATGTAGCATCCGGATCAAAAACCGCCAAGATCAGCTCTCCATCTGTTGTTATCGTATTGTTGATCTCTACCAGGCTTACATCTGCATGATATATGGTGTCGCATGATTCAAAAGAATGATCCACCCATTGGTAATTGCCGCTTTCTGTGATCTCCATTCCATGCCATTCCAAGGTATCACCTTCACAAAGCGCTATTTCTTCAAAATGCATGAATTCACTATAAAAACTAACATTCAGATGATATAAAGTGTCACATGAACCCTCATGCTCAGATAAAAGTTCAAAGTCACCTTCCTCATAGATCGGAACTCCATGCCAGCAAAAAATATCCAGGTTGCAAATCGACAGCGTATCAAAAACATCCACCGTCGGAATCACCGTCAAATGCAAAAAATGCATGGTATCACATCCAACCGTCATAAAGATCCGGTGATCATAATCGCCGCTGACATCATACGCTTCTCCGAACCAGTCATAACTGTCGCCTTCACATATCTCTGCATATTCGTGAATATGCCTCGTTTCGATGATGAGATGTAAATGATGAAAAGTAGTACATCCATGAGGATCTACTTCGGTGTATTCGTAATCTCCTGCTTCGTAAACGATGATATCATGCCAGCAGGTACAATCCCATTCACAAAGTGTCAGTGTATCATAAACATATTGGTATGGTTCCACAAAGAGATCCAACAAATAGGTAGTATCACAACCGGCTTCATTTTCTCCTGTAAATTCATATTGTCCGGTCACTGAATAAGATTGACCATGCCAGACATAAAATGTTCCTTCACAGATACTTGTGTTCGTTGTTATGAACTGTGTATTCATTGTCAAATGCAAATAGTGCCTGACATCACAGCCATGCTGATCTGTTTTTGTACAAATATAATCGCCCTCTTCAAAATAGTTCTGGCCATTCCAGCTAATGGTATCACCATAACACAATGTAAGGGTATCAAATACGGATTGAGCCGGAAAAACCCAAAGATCAAGTATGTAAGTACTGTCACAGCCGAATTCTGTCACATACTTTTTCCTCAAATACACGCTTTGAGTATAAAAATCGCCTTGCCAGAACAAAGTATCTCCATGACATATTTCGTGGACGGCTGTAAATTCATAGGTTTTGTGAACGGTCAGATCCAGTTTGTAAATATCAGGACAAGTATTGCCATTATCCACTTCTATGATATACTGTCCGGTTTGATGATAATATTGACCTCTCCAGAGATAGCTTTCTCCCTGACAAATATCAACATCCTGAATTTCAATATGCGGTTTGATGGTTGAGAATGTATAATAATCACAGTAGATATTGGTCAGAAACTCATTGTATGGATGTACATAAACATAGATCGTTTCTCCACATGGCAAATCTTCCAGATGGTAAAACGTATCCAAGCCTACATCTTCATGGTATATAAGGTCAAAAACTCCTTCGGCCGTGCCTACTGAGAGGAAATATCCGTCAGCGCCAATGGCATTGGTCCACCTGATGGTCAGTTCAGTGGGTTGATTTTGAGCAAAAACCTGTGGAAAAACAGGTTCTGAACAACAAGGCTCCAGCTTTGCCAATGTGGAATACAAACCTAAAAATCCATCACGTTCTCCTCCGTTATAACTTCCGTCATATCCGTTTTTGTAAGGAAAATCATACGATGTAGTTGTTCCACCCACATATATGAATCCTTTTTCACCAATTTCAACACACAAAGCCCGGTCATTGAGTGAGCCACCTAAAAAAGTTGTGTGTTCAAGCTGCACAAGCTTCTCGCTATACATCCCAATAAATGCATCTTCAAAACCATTGTATATATCGTCATAAGAATAACAAAATGTCGGAATGTGACCAGAACCCGTATAACCTGCAAAAACAATATTGAATAAACTATCTCTGGCTATTTCAAAAATGGCCTGATTGCCTGATCCTCCGAAAAAACTACTGTTTTTCATCGTCCTCAAAAGGCTGTCCATCATACAGATGAATGCATCAGAACGCAAGGGCAATTCATTTGTAAAAGTATGGTCTTCAGCGTTGACCGTAACCGGAAAATTGGAAGATCTGGTTTCGCCTGCCAGATATACATTTTGCAAGGTATCAACCATTAAAGTATATGCATAATCATCTTCAAAACCACCGATATAAGTTCCGGCAAGCACCTGAGAAAGGTCTTTTTCAACCCTCAGAACAAAGGCATCGTTTTTGCCCGTCAGATTTTGGGAAAAAGCTCCCGGAGAAACCGGAAACTGTGCATCCCTGGTGTATCCTGTTGCGTAAAGATGACCGGTTGAATCCACCACGATGTCCGTTGGTCTGCTTTCTCCAAACTCGCCAATGCTGTTGGTTGCCAGGAGATTCTCCAGATCAGCATCCATTTTGGCAAAAACAAGACCCGTCGTATATGTCTGCCATTGCGGACCGACTTCAGGCATTTTACCTGCGCTCATGCCAGCGATAAACAATTGGCCTAACGCATTGATATCCATTGCAAAAGCCTTATCCTCCTTGTCCGAACCCAGGTAAGTCGAGGAAACCAACTGATCTACTTTATCATTGAGACAGGCAACAAACATGTCACTTACATTGATCTGTGCATCGAAAAAATCAGTTGAATAAGCATTGGGGGTTACCGGGAAATTAGATGAGGCGGTGGTTCCAACAAGATATACACGATTGTTTTGATCCAGAACCATAGCGCCCAGACTGTCTTTTTTACTTCCACCTAAATATGTCATCCTGTGCAGCATTGTCAGGTCCTGACTGAATACAGCAGCAAAAATATCCATATTGCCATTGTAAGTATTGTCATAAGAACCCGTGGAGAACAAATTGGGAGATTCTGTTACTCCGGCAACATACACATGATGGTTGGATCCTGTACGTATCTGCTGAATCACATCCTTTTGGTTGCCTCCGAAATATGCCGAAGACAGCAATGGGTCGATGTATAAAGTTTTTGCCAAATCATACGTGGCAAGATCAAAACCATACCGGAATTTACCATCTGACAGATCAGTCAAATAAGCAATGTCCACCGATATTTTTTCTCCGTTCTCATCCAATTGCCAAGCTATGGGTTTTGTAAAACTGATCTTTTGGCCTTCTGCCATTATACTCAACTGCCCATTATCATCCATGCGCATATATTCAATACCCTTCAGTTCAAAACGCACTAAACCAGGATCAGCGCCAGGATGTATCATCAACAACTTTTCTACATTTCCATGACATGCATCCAGTTGTAAATGAGTGCCTTCAGTTACCGGACCAAAATCCAGCCGCCTGAATGTAGTTGCTTCCAGGCTTTCGTTTCCTGTGCGGTAACTACTGCCAAAATAATTGACTTTCAGTGCTTCTTCCTGTTTGCCTATCGGGCTGATAAGATATGAATCATCATTTGGAACAAATTCTTCAAACCTGATCCTTTTCCCGTCAGGAGCAGAAATATCATAAACTATGGTCCTGTTTTTAAGCACCCAGATATCTGCAGCATTGGTCCTTTTGAGGAAAGCAATTTCGTCAGAGAACTGACCTGCATTTTTTATCCAGGAAATCAGGTGATCAGGTTGAGGATCATTATTCGCAATCAGCGGCTGATGAAAACCAGCCAAAAAAAATGCGGTCATAATGCCACAAAAAACAGGGAATATTGCTTTTCTCATAGCTTGAATTTTTATATAAATTAGCTAAAATATCCAACATGTGCCTGCATTACAGGCATTAAAAGGACAATGAAAAAAAGCAGCGGTTGATGTCCGGTTGCAAATATACATCATTTTCTTCCAAATGATAGCATGATGGCACGACTAATCAGCAGTTTTAACAAATCGCATGGTTATTACAACACAATGTCTTGCAATCAACAGACATTCAAATGAAATGGACCAAAGTCAAATTTGTCAGCCTTTATTGTTCTGACACCGACAGCTTGCTTTTCTGTGCATAAGAGATGCAATGCAAATCAATAGTGTACCCAAAATGCAATGAAAATTGAACAATCTGCCTCCATAACGGTATATTTAACTAAAATCCCTTCATTGAATGATCAACTTAGCTGATTTTCGGGATGCTGCGGTTTTTGCAATCAAAAAATATTTGCCTTTGGGCAAAGATGAAATATCCAGTTCGGACGAGCGGCATGAATAATTATGAATGATTTTTCCATTTGTGTCCCATAATTCGATGCTGTCATATTCTCCGGTATTTTTCAGACGGATAAAATCTTTGGCCGGATTCGGAAAGATATCCAGTCCGTTTTTTTTACCGGGTCCGGTGTCAAACGACGAACTCAAGTTGTCTGTGATCGCATTTACGATCGCCTGACCGAACAGCGGCATGATGGTAGCATTGGCTAATTCATTCGGGTGAGAATCGCTTCCATTATGATCGTTTTCATATTCATATTTAAGACAATTGACCTTACCTTGTGACGGTACAGTCGTCGATTCTGCTGCCAATCCATAAAAATCAAAAACAAAAATATTGGGATGCGAAGTGGAATCCTCCGCCAGCCAAACATCCTTTACCCAAGTGACAAATTCGCGTGCTCTGGCTGCGCTTTGAGGGTCGGTTGCATTCCTGTGAAGCGGAGCAAGGGTCCAAACGATGAATTTATTGTCCGGATAATTATCCATCAGTTCCCGCAAAGCCCTGTATTGCAGTTTATAATTCTCAATCGATTTCCTGTCGGAAGATACCAGTGGATTTCCGTTGTCGGGAACAATCCCGGCTCCCGGGAAACAATGCTTAAAAACGATGACATCATAGTGTTCTGCGAACCAGTCCAGGCAACGAATGCCTGACTGGTTATTGTTGCATTGGCCCTGATTGACCCACAGGTTCCAGAAATCATAAGGATAATTATCCCATGGATATGGACTGTTGGGGTAGGAAAATTCTTCAATTTCATACTCAGTATCGTGGCTTTGGTTGTAGTCACTGAACCATTGTGGTAAACCATTGGCACCATAAAAAACACCACCACCTGTGGAATGATGCAAAAAAATGGTTTTTTGACCGGAAAGGGAAACTGAGATCAAAAATAATGCTGCCAGAAAAGTTGCTTTTTTCATAAGAAAATATTTTAGAGTCATCGACTTCATTTGAAAGGATAAATTTAACAATAAATCAGAAAATCCAACCGTGCAAACGGTTAGAACCACTATAATTTATCAGATGCACCAAAATAAAATTCCGTACAAAAAAGCAGTAATATTCTGTCAACGATTGAACAAAACACCCAATTGCAGGACAGGATTATAAAACGGCTTCTCATTGAATTCGGCCACCAGACAAACTCCCTGTAATGTTACATTCAACCTTTTGGTCAATGCAAAATCCACACTCAACATCGGCGACCAAACCAGGGATGATTCCTTATAGTAATATGCCTCTGTCAACACATTACCTGCCTGATTTTCAACATGCAGATTTCTGATCGTTCCGGGACCGGCGAAAATAGCTGCCGTATATCTGAATTTACCCGTTTTTTTGCTAACGCCCACCATAGGACCGCCATACCCTATACTGATGGATGATGTTTGTGCGTTGGTGGAAGGATAACTCGTTTTCTGACTACCTCCAAAAATGCCAGCGGTAAGGTATTTAAACATATAAAAGCGAAGTAAACCACCCAGACCAAAATTGCTGTCTCTGATCTGTTGGTGATTGTTCTCTGCAAAAACATATCCCGGCTGTAAAATAAGCATGCCTCCACTATAGATATTTTTGCCCTGATCCTGGGAAAAAACCATGAAATGATATAATAGGAAAATTGCGATTAATATGATTTTTTTCATCAATTGAACATTTGAATTAATCGGCAAATTGGATCCTGTTGATTCAATACCGAAGAGCAAAGATCATCATATTTTTATATTCAATGACAGATTCACCCGGGTTTGCTTTGTTAAAAACAATTTTTCCTTTGAAGGAAAAGAAATGTTTAATAAGTTAATACGGGATGTCTAACGAATCGATGGTAATGCCACTTTCCATGAATTACTTCGTTGAAAAATTATTCATCCAATAAAAATTCATGATAAGATTGTTGCTTTTTTATACGCTGCTATTGATAGAATGTTTTTACACGCATGATTCAACATTGATCCGAAAAACCCTCGAATTCGATGGTCAAGACACTATATTTATTTTTGATCAAGGCACAAAAAAAGCGCTTTTCGGGAAGACTGAACAGAAAAAATTGTTTAACCAAGATCTGAAACGAGCAACTTGTTGTTCAATTTCAGTTCCTGAGCGCTTATGATATCCTTCCCCAGGATAAAAACAAGTGTTTATTTTTCTCCAAATAAGCTTTTAACCTTTTGTTTTTAAGTAAATTGAGTTCAGGATCTTCTTCCAGAATGGCCATGCATGCCTGCCTGCTGGTTTGGAGTATTTGAGTATCCGTAACCAGGTTGGCCATTTTCAGATCCAGCATCCCGCTTTGTCTGATGCCTTCGATATCACCCGGGCCTCTGAGTTTCAGATCAACCTCTGCGATCTCGAATCCATTGTTCGTGCGCACCATGGTTTGTATTCGTTCCCTGGCTTCATTGCTGAGTTTATTGCCTGACATCAGGATACAATAGGATTGTTCTGCACCGCGGCCTACCCTTCCGCGCAACTGATGCAATTGGGACAGCCCGAACCTTTCTGCATTTTCTATGACCATCACGGATGCGTTGGGTACATCTACTCCTACTTCAATCACTGTGGTTGAAACCAGAATGTGGGTAATTCCCTTTTTGAACCGGTTCATCTCAAACTCCTTGTCCTGTGGCTTCATCCGGCCATGTACCACACTGATCTGATAATCAGGCCTTGGGAAATGGTGCAATATCTGTTCATATCCATCCTGTAAATTCTTCAGATCAAGTGTTTCTGATTCCTCGATCAATGGATACACCACATATACCTGTCGGCCTCTCCCGATCTCGGTTCTGAGGAACTCTGTTAATTTGGGCCTCTTGCTTTCAAACGAATGGATCGTCCTGATCGATTTTCTCCCGGGAGGCAATTCGTCGATCACCGAAACATCCAGGTCGCCATAAAGTGTCATGGATAATGTCCGGGGAATTGGTGTCGCGGTCATCACCAGGATGTGCGGGGGATGTTCCATCGCTTTTGTCCATAGTCTTGCACGCTGCTGCACGCCAAACCGGTGCTGTTCATCCGTGATCGCCAGGCCGAGTCTGGCGTATTTGACCGGTTTTTCCAATAAAGCATGTGTTCCGACCAGGATATGTATGTTGCCTTGCTCCAGTGCAAATAGCAGCTCCTTTCTGACTTTTCCCTTCACCGAACCGGTCAGAAAACCAACCTGTATTCCCAGCCCATCTGTCATTTTGGTAATGGACTGAAAATGCTGGTAAGCTAAAATTTCAGTCGGTGCCATGAGGCATGCCTGGCATCCGTTGTCAATAGCGATCAACATGCAAAGTAATGCAACGATGGTTTTCCCGCTGCCCACATCACCCTGCAGCAGACGATTCATCTGAATGCCCGAACCCATGTCCCTGCGAAGTTCCTTCACTACCCTTTTTTGGGCTTCTGTCAGTTCAAATTGCAGTTTTTTATGAAAAAAATCGTTGAATTTCTGTCCTATTTGTTCAAATGCGATCCCTCTGATCTTCCTTTTCCTCAATTGTCTGTTGTACAACAATCGCAATTGAAGCAAAAACAGTTCATTGAATTTGATCCGGTTCTCAGCCTGAATTCTTTCAGCCTCATTTTTAGGATAATGTATGGTCAGCACAGCTTCTCCAAATGATCTCAACCTAAGTTTTTCCATTAAATAATCAGGAATAAAATCAGGAATATCGCCTGGTTTCAGCTGTTCAGTGAGGGTTCGGGTTAGATTGCTGATCGCACGTGAATGCAGGTTCCTGGCATTCAGTTTTTCAGTGGTACTGTAAACAGGAAACAAAGTGGTGAGTTTCTGAAGGCTATCCTGTGTTACCTTTTCAACTTCCGGGTGAACTATGGATTTTTTGCCTCCATATTTTTTAAGCCGCCCGTAAACGATGTACTCCAAACCTTCTTCAAGGTATTCCTCTATCCAGTTGATCCGCTGAAACCATACCAATTCAACCGAACCATACCCGTCGCTGAATTCGGCAGACAATCTTTTCTGACTTCCTTTGCCATCGATGGTTTCAATATCTGTGATCTTTCCCATGTACTGTACCATATCACCATCAGCCGCAGGTTCAGTAGTTTTATTGAAACTTGTTTTATCGATATACCTGAAAGGAAAATGCAAAAGCAGATCCCTAAAGGTATGTAATCCCAGTTCTTTTTTAAGTAATTCAGCCCTGACAGGACCTACTCCTTTCAGGAATTCAATTGAACTATCTAATATGTTATTTGGTTTACTCATGGTAACTGGGGGCTAAAATATAAATTTTGAGCCCCATGATCAAAATTTTTAGCTATATTTGCACAAAACGAGCAAGATGGATTCTAAGAGACAGCTACAGATCGGAGAACTGATCAAAAGAAATTTCAGCCTGATACTGATGAAAGAAGGGATGTATATGTATGGTGGCGCCATGGTATCTGTCACCAATGTAAAAATGTCTCCGGATCTCAGGCTGGCAAAGATCTATCTCAGCATATTCAACACAGAAGATAAAGAGTCGGTGATGACGGAGATCCAGCATCATATTTCCCTGTTGAAGCAACAACTTGTTGCAAATATCAGAAAACAGGTGCGCTTTGTGCCTGATATCGCGATTTTCAACGACGAGCTGCTGGATGAAATGGATCGGGTGGATCGATTGCTTGGTGAATTGTAATGAGGTACAATTCCGTTCGAGGATACCTTCAAATCCTAACCAGGACGAGTCAGAACCAAAGAGGAAAATGATTTAAGATCCCCCATACTGGCAAGCCTATACGGGCAGGCCCATACGGGCAGGCAAAGAACACCGATGAGCGACTTCAAAACTGGAATTTTCATTCTAAAATCTTGAGCTTACTCCGAAAAGTCCAATTTGTTGGTTTTCAATCGTTTTTTGCCCCAACCCCTATAGGGAAACGATTGAAAACCAACAAATTAAAAGTCCCCTTTTAGGTATATGCTGACTGAAAACGTCAGTAGGGATTTAGGGGGCAAAGACTTTTCGGAGCAGACTCAATCTTAAATTGTTAATCTATGTTTACCCGTATTGGGTTTTACCCCGTAGCGGAGCGGCTCGGGACTTGCCCCGGTGGATATACCTCCTACAGGGTTCAATATTCCTCCATTTTTATATCCTGTTAAATTTACCAAAAAAAATCAATATGATTTTTATGATACAATGATGGCATTGTATTTGGAAAAATACTGTGTTTAATCTGAAAAATAATTAATAATGTTGCTTAATTAGACAACATTTGTATATTTGCTTTAAAAACTGGTATGCCTTGTGTAAAGATAATTGACTCAATTAAGATATATGTATATTCGCGGGATCATCAACCACCACATTTCCATGCCATTATAAATGATTTTGAAGAACTTATAATCATTAGTGACTTGACTACCTATTCAGGTAAAATACCATCTAAATGTAGAAAAAAGCTCATGAATTGGGCTACACGTCATCAGGATATTTTAATGAAAAACTGGGAAATGTTAAATAAATAATTTCATTTCAAATTTGAAAAAAACTTTCTGTTTTATAAATAGACATAAATGTTTATTTCAAAGAATACAAC
>ERZ761602.1408-NODE-1408-length-43748-cov-12.893209_pt1 | contig 43748 bp, 38 predicted proteins | sample MGYA00512165_ERZ761602 | MGnify/ENA primary metagenome ERZ761602 (study PRJEB28899, sample SAMN02445085) | bioreactor sludge metagenome | biome: EBPR sludge; isolation source: Thorneside wastewater treatment plant | place: Australia: Brisbane, Thorneside...
CACCTTCCGGCCACCTTCCGGCCACCTTCCGGCCACCTTCCGGCCACCTTCCGGCCACCTTCCGGCTACTGGAAGATCTGCTCGAACAGCGGCATGATGTAGCGCCCGCCATCGAGAGTAAGGTGATCGTCGTCGAAGTAGAACGGTTTGCCCTCATTCATGAGACGGATGTTTCCCTGATCGATGAGTTTTTCCTCCGGCCTGATTCTGACGACGCCCTCTCTTTCGGTGATCGCATCGAGAATCGATATCATGGGTCCGGTTCGCTCGTAGTAAATCTTCTGAGCCGGTACGGTGAACTTCGCGGGGTCCCGCCCCTCGATCACTTCGTTGGCCAGCACTTGGGGGACCAAATAAGCGGTTTCCGGTACCGGGTATACCAGATAGACCGTCTTTCCTGCCTCAACCAGTCCCTTTACCGTATCTTCAACCGCCCGCGCGAAAGTGGAACGCACTTCCTCTGATCCTGGCGGTGGATTTCCAGGTAATTGGATGCAACCGCCCGTTACCGCCGTTCTCTCGGCAGGTCCGTAGGCCGAAGTGTGTCCCTCGGTATAGCAGGCCCATCTCCCCACGAGAACCACATTCCGGATTTTTTTATTTTTCACCAGCGCTTCAAACACCTCCGTGTTATACTTCGCTTTGGCTATTCCCTTGAGTCCGGGGGCGCAGACTATCCCCTTGACCGGCGGATTCCCACTGCGTCCGTAAAAGACGAATGATCGATTTCGGCTTAAGGCCAGTTCGTGGAGAGGAAAGCTGAGCGCCGCCGCATGACTGTCACCCCACAAGGCCGTGTCCGGCTCAACGTCCGGACTGCCAAAGCGGTGCGGCTGGTCCACTCCCGGAGAGGACAGGGGCTCTTTCACCTTATCCTTGTTGGAAAAGGCGGCCTCTGCCATCGCCCTTGCCTCGACGGGCAAAAGGTTTAGGAACAAAGAAGTTTTCTGATAGAAATACCCGAGACCGAACATCGCGACAATGCTTATCCAGGCAAAGGTGAATGTGCGCCGCCTCGTCCACACTTCGGAATGGCGGAAGGGTCTTTCGACATAACGCCACGAAAGCCAGCCCAGCACAAACATGAAGAGGATCAGAACGACCTTCATCCATCCGCCCAATTCAGTCCCGAGATACTGCGCCCGATAGTTGGCAAAGACCAGCACGGGCCAATGTATGAGATAGAGGGAATAGGAAATAAGGCCGACAAAAACGAGGGGCCGTGCCTGAAGAATCCGGGTGGGAAGCACTGGAGTTGACGTCAGACCGGAAGTGATCACAAGCACTGCTCCGAGACAAGGCAACAAGGCCCACGGTCCGGGAAAGGGCGTGTCATGATTAAAGCGGAAGATCGCCCATAGAATCATCCCGAGTCCGACCGTCCCTAGAATTCGCGCGGTGGAGCCCCTGAGTGTTGGGAGAGGCATCAGCGCCAGTAGCCCCCCCGCCGCTAGTTCCCAGGCCCGGTAGGGAAGTAGAAAGAAGCAGGCGGATGAGTCCCGGGGTAGCATCCACAGGTTGCCCGCAAATGAGGCCAGAGCTAGAACCACAAAAAGCTTGAGCCAGTGCGAAGGGTTCCGGGTGAACTTACAGAGGATCAACCACAAAAGCGGCGTGACGATATAAAACTGTTCCTCCACACTCAATGACCACATGTGAAGCAGGGCCGTCAGGCTCGCATCATCACCCGAATAATCCCCCAGCCTGTGATAAAAATCGACGTTCGCGGTCGAGGTCGCGACATACTTGATGCTACGGCCGATCGCCGCGAGATCCCAGGGACGGATAAAAAAAGGAGCGGTAGCAAGAACGCAAAGGACCATGGCAAAAAGCGCAGGAAGGATTCGCCGCGCCCGCCTTTCATAAAACTCCAACAGCGAAAACGTACCTCCGGCGAAGCTCCGCGCGAGGATCCCGGTGATAAGGAAACCCGAAATCACAAAAAAGACATCCACTCCCACAAATCCACCAGGGAATCCCAGAATCTTCGCATGATACAAAATGACTGCCGTGACCGCAAGCGCGCGAAGGCCATCGATGTCGGGCCGGTAACGGTTTTGCGTGGCGATAGAAGGCTCCCTTTGCATCATTTTTTTCACTTGGTAATTGCCTCTGGAATTCTTGATCTGCAATTGATTATCTCGGAGGAGATAATACCCGGACAAGGTAATTACAGCTGAATTGCAGCGACGTGCGCGTCGGCTTCAGCTTTTCGGAATAATATATCCTTTGGCAATACCGTGCCAAATTGTCCTCGTAACGTTTATTGCTCGACAGACAATCGTTTGGCATTTTTTGAACCAGGGGTTACGGTTTTTCGTTACTTGTGAGTAATCAATAGTCGACGGAGCATCTGTGTTGCGGCATGGCGATGGATATAGGGAGAAAATTCTTATATTATACTTCCAGGACTTTGTAAATTCATGATCATACGGCACGATAATCGGCAGTAGTTTTTCCACATAGTTTACTGCTGCTTTTCGATTGATTAGGTAGGCACCGGCACTGGTACTCCGGAAAAAATTGTAGGACATTTTGTAACCATTTCCGAGGTTCCTTTGCCTTACCGGCAGGCCCCAGTGGAACGCAAATAGTCTCACCACGTCCCAGTGGTCGTGTATCTTTATAGTGCGCTCAATAAGGTCTTTAAATCCGTCACCAAATGTCATGTCATCCTCAAGGATCAAAGCATATTCGTAGGGGCTTTGTATGAACTTTTTGATCGATTTGATATGACTGAGATAACAGGCAGTTTCACCTGTTGTAGGCTTTTTCCCGTGGTTGCGCTCGTACCCGATCTCGTCAATTTCCTCTTTTGTGAATGTCTGCAGTTTTCCATCGATGGCGCATACGCGTTCGTGCGGTATGTCCTGATTGTCCAGCAAAGTCGAAATTTCAGAGTATCTCTCTGGAGATCTGTCCAGATTGATCACGTAGGACATAAAATTTGCGGATGATTGTAGGGGCATTTCGCGCTCTTGCTAACTCGGGATTTCTAGAACACTGAGGTAAAGGGGTTATTTCTACTGCCCCTGATCTCCTTTTTCAACCCGGTTCTTCCGCGTTCTGATCGGAGCACGGGGTTGAACAGGGGCCCCGTCACAGATCAAGTGCCCGAGGGGCAAGCGCGAGAGAAGGAGGTTTCCTGGCGCACTTCCAGACAATTTCGAAGACTCCAGCTGATTGAGCCGCCGATTGCCTGCACTTTGTCCCAGCCCCCGGTCTGATAAAGCTTGAATCTCCGCCAACCTTCTGGTTTCCTTTCGATACGATTCAAAGGATCTGGCACGAGACGGTCCGAATGAACTCATGAAATTCACTTTCTTCGTTTTCTCCTACAATCGGGGGGCCTTCCTCAAGAACTGCATCGATTCGATTCTCCGGAATGCCCCCGGGATCCCTATCGTCGTGGTCGACGATGACAGCAATGAGCCGGAAACCCTTGCAGTGCTGAATTCACTCTCGGCTCCGGCCCGCTTCCTCTCCCGACCAAGGGATCGCGACGGTCGCTACGGCGGACTTTACCAGAATCTTCAGGCCGCCTATGAAACTCTCGAAGTGGATGAAAACTTCATTTTTGTCCAGGACGATACCCAACTGGTGCGCCGCCTCGAAGAGGAGGACTGGAAATACATCGCCGATTATTTCGACCGCTATCAGGATGCCGCCTTTCTTAATACCTGTTTCCTTCGAGGCAGCCGGAGACGCAGCACCTCCAGGGTTCTTTCCCCCGCCAGTGAATTCCCGGTCTATTTTTATACCTTCGGTGAAACGCTGAAGGACCGGTCAGTCCGCACCTATTACACGGACGTGTGCATCGGCCACGTCGCACGGCTCAAACAGGTGAATTGGTCTTTCGGGGTCAGTGAAACGGATTGCGCCCGGCGCGCCCGCAGCCACTTCGGGAAAATGGGCCTGATGGCGAATCCCTTTGTCACGAATATTCCTGAGGTCCCAGTTTATCACGGGAAAACGAAAACCTTTGCGGTCAGACTGTCCGAACGAGCTCTCGGCACCGAACCCTGTCGCTTCCGCGACATGACAGAGTCGGAACTATCAGCGTTCCGCGCCCGTGATTTGAAGACGGCGCTTCCCTTTGGCGAGGATTTCCTCACCTGCATCGGAAGACAGCCGAGCCGGCCCTTTCACTTTCACACTGTCAACGCCCGCCCTCACTGGCGGATTCTCCACAAGCTCGAGATCGCGCTAAAAAAGCTTTTCTGACGGAATCGGGAGGCCCCCAACCCGGAATGCGTTCACAAAAACGCACGACTTAGAATATCTGCTCAAACAGCGAGAGAATATAACGGACACCTTCGAGACTGAGGTGATCGTCGTCGAAATAGAGCGGCTTTCCCTCATGGAGGAGACGAATTCTGCCATTCTCGATCAACAACGATTCCGGACGGATACGAATAAATCCCTCTCTTTCCGGAAGGCTGTCGAGAATGGCGATCGTCGCGGCAGTGCGCTCGTAATAAATCTTCTCTGCAGTAATCTCAAACTCCCCGGGATCCCTGCCCTCGACAATCTCATTTGCCAGCACTTGAGGCAGCGTATAACCAAGTTCGGGCACTGGATAAACGAAATAGACTGTCTTGCCGGCGTCCAGCAGTCCAGTGACGGTTTCTTCCAAGGCTGCCGCAAACGCTTCTCTCACTTCGACTGACCCGGCCGGAGGATTTCCGGGAAGATTGATTATCGAATTCCTGAACTTCTTGGACTTCTCCGCCGGACCGTAAGCCCAAGTGTAGCCCTCAGTGTACCCCGCCCAACGGGCTGCGAGTATAACCTTCTGAATGCTCTTGTCGTGAATCAGAGTCTCATAAACGTCGTCATTATAGCGCCCGCTTAACCAGGGCCTGAGGCCCTCCCCGCAGACGACTCCTTTGATCGGAGGGGCGCCTCCCCGTCCATGGAAGAGAAAAGCACGATTGTTACGAAGCGCCAGTTCGTGGAGAGGATAAACCAGAGACCCGGCGTGACTGTCCCCCCAAAGCACCGTGTCAGCGACAGCGTCAGGACTCCCGTATCGATGCGGATTATCAAGCTCGGAAGGAGACGTGTCCTCCTTCATCAGGGGATTGTAGGAGAAACGCGCTTCGGCCATCTCCCTCGCTCCGTCCGGAAGCAGACTCATGAAAAGTGGCGTCTTCTGGTAAAACCCGCCCAACAGGAAGAGCGCCCCGATGCCACTCCAAGCAAAGAGGTAAATGCGGCGCCTCGTCCACGTTTCTGATTTACGGAAGGGACTCTCCACGTATCGCCAAGAAAGCCAGCCGCCGGCATAAACCAGTGCGATTAGAACCACCGTTCCCCGCCAACTCACTTCTGTTCCGGAATAGTGCTCGTGGTAATTGACAAATACGAGGGCCGGCCAATGCAAGAGGTACACAGAATAGGAGATCAGTCCGACGATGACGAAAGGCCGGGTACGGAGAAGGGTCGTTGGAAAGACGGGCGAAGCTCCCGCGCCCGCGAGTATGACGAGAATCGCTCCGAGGCAGGGAAGCAGGGCCCAGGGCCCGGGGAAAATAGTGTCCTCGGTAAACCAGAAAGTGGCTGTCAGGATCATCCCCAGTCCTGCAATCCCGAGGATTCTGGAAGTGACCGGCTTCACGACCGGGGTGGGTGCCAGCGCCAGAAGACCACCTATCGCCAGTTCCCAGGCCCGATAGGGCAGGAGAAAGAAACACGCGGACTGGTTACGCATAACGGTCCATGCGGTCGCGACAAAGGAAATCAAAGCAACCACAACGAAGAGCTTCAGCCAGTGGGCCGGGTTTCGGGTGAACTTGGTCAGCAAAAGCCACAGGACCGGAGTGAAAATGTAAAACTGCTCCTCGACACTCAGGGACCACATGTGCAGCAAGGGCGTCAAACTTGCATCGTCGCCGGAATAGCCGCTGAGAGTCCGGTAAAAATCAATATTGGCGATGGAAGTCACCACATACTTGACGCTCCGTCCGACGGTTGCAATATCCCACGCGTGGATAAAGAACGGAGCCACCGCGAGGACAGCGAGAACCATCACAAAAAGCGCGGGAAGAATTCGCCTGGCCCGCCGCTCATAGAACTCCACCAGTGAAAAAGTTCCCGCCGTAAAACTGCGCGCGAGAATCCCGGTGATGAGGAATCCCGAAATCACAAAAAAGACATCCACCCCGACAAATCCCCCCGGGAATCCCGGCACCTCCGCATGAAAGAGGACCACGATCGTTACCGCGAGCGCCCTGAGCCCGTCAATGTCGGGGCGGTAACGGTTTTGCTCGGCGATGAAAGACATGGCCCTTGCTATAGCCCCCGAAGAAGGGGGCGCAACTGATTTTTGGATAGGGCAGCACCACCTGAATCAACGATGGATACCATCGCCGCCGCAACCCGTCAATATTTGGTCAATAGCGATTCTAGTGAGCAACGAAAGATGCCATTCTTGCTGTAGCTTCTGCAAAATCCCTTGCGAAAAGTTTTTGGATCGCTCGCCCAGGAAGAAAGCAGGCATTGCCGACTGAAAACGTCACAAGAGGGCTGAGCGCTTGATTATCGGGCAGGTTTCGATATGATGCCATCCCTTGGAATCCGCTCGAATGGAGAAATCTCTTCTTCTTGGCACTCCCAAATTTAACGCCCCTACGGCTCTTACTCTGGAGATTTTATGATTATTCTCGGTATCAATGATCGTGTTCGTCACAACACGGCCGCAGCTGTCGTGATTGACGGCAAACTGATCGCGTCGCTTGAACAGGAACGAATTTCCAGAATCAAAAACGACAAGGCCTATCCGCTCGAAGCCATTGAGGAGGTGTTGAACCTTGCCGGGGTCAGCGCTGGTGAGGTCGATGTCGTGGCCTCGTCGAACCTGCCGTACAAAGATCAAAAGCCCAGCTTTGACCGTTTTCTCAAGCAACTCGCGAAAGCCGGGAAATCTGACCCCTACTTTCGGTATGATTCATTGAAAAAACGCCTGCAACGCTTCCGACGCGGTTTCCAGCCCCGTCGAAAACTCCCCGGAGTTCTTGCCGAAAAACCGGTTCAGCCGGTAGAGCATCATTTGGCTCATGCCGCCTCCGCCTATTACGGGTCACCTTTCGGGAGCGAAAGGGTAGGTGTGATCACTCTTGACGGGGTGGGGGATTATTCCTGGGGATCAGTGTGGGTCGGGGACCGGGGTAAACTTCAGTTACTTGATTATCTGCCCTCTCTAAGCAGTATCGGCTTGTTGTATTCAGCGGTGACGGTCAATCTCGGATTCAAGGCTAGTCGTCACGAAGGCAAGGTTCTTGGGCTCGCAGCCTACGGAAATCCCGAACCCTTTTTGTCCCGTCTTATGGAACACACCCGTGCGGACAGCTGGGAGGAGCTATTTGATCCGACCCTGGCTCGGGTAGCCTTGAGGTTCTCGCGCAGGGATGGCCAGGCGGTGATCAAGAGACTGAGCGAGGGGCTCTCCCGTGAGGATGTCGCCGCCGGTCTGCAGACTTACACAGAGCAACTCATCTGTGACTGGCTTCAACAGCAAGTCAGGAAAATGAAGGTCTCGAAATTGACTCTCGCCGGGGGAGTCTTTGCCAACGTGAAATTGAATCAGCGGATTCTCGAATTGCCGGAAGTGGAAAATATTTTTATTCATCCGAACATGGGCGACGGCGGCCTCTCGGCCGGAGCAGCCTTTGAAGTGTATTCACGATTGCAAGACGGCTTCGAGCCGCAGTTCCATGAGCAAGTCTATCTTGGAACCGAGATCAATCGGAAAAACGCTTTGGCCGCGATCAACGCTTCCGGCTTGAGCTACGAGGAGCCGGAAAATCTGGCAGGAAGTGTGGCTCAATTGCTGGCCGCGGGCAAAGTGGTGGCGCGCGCCGATGGCAGGATGGAGTATGGCCCGCGAGCCCTCGGCAATCGCACTGTCATGGCCGCATGCAGCGATCCGAGCATCAATCAGTGGCTGAACAAGAAATTTGTCCGTACTGAGTTCATGCCCTTTGCCCCGGTGATTCTTGAGGAACACGCGAAGGAATATTTTCCGACCTGGCAGGAGGATCATTTCACTGCCCGCTACATGACCATCACTTACGATGTGTCGGAGGTGGCGAAGAAGAACATTCCCGCTGCCGTGCATGTCGATAACACGGCCCGTCCCCAGGTGATTCGACGCGAAGATAATCGTGACTACTACGATATCGTTAGTGAATACAACAAGCTCACGGGCGTGCCGAGTGTCATCAACACCAGCTTCAATATGCATGAGGAGCCGATTGTCCGCACTGCAGACGATGCGCTCCGCGCGTTTCAGGCGGCAAAGCTGGATGCCCTGATCCTCGGGCCGTTCCTGTTGCATCTGAACGCCTAACAGCCTTCTGTTGCACCCTAAAAGGAAACACAATGAGAAAGCTGATTCGTCACGCATTCAAACATTTAAAGCATTGACGGCACCGGTAGCTAGTACGGGGACATTTCGGGGTGGATTAACCGGAGCCCGTCCTCTTTCCGGAACCGAAGCATTGTTGGTTTCTGGACCCATACGATCTCAGGGCGTACTGCATTCTTTGGCCTTTTCTTTGAACGGGAGTACCACTCGGAATCAGCAGTTATTGCGCGAGTGGTGCACTCTACCCACTCCGAAATTGGCGCTCGATATTGGATTAAGTTTTCGAGAGTGACTTTTCGCTCCAAACTACTTTCGGAAACAGAGATTCTCGGATTCGACGCCAATCCCTCACTGCATCCGTGTGTCGAAAGATCCCGATCCGTGCATCCGGACGGCCAGAAAATGAACACCCACTTTGTTCTTGTGGCTGAGTAGCCGGGGCCATCCGCCACCTTTTACATCGACCGCGAATGGAATGGAGGATCCAGTGCTGTCCCCGGACTACACCCTCACGACAAAGGCCGATACCAGGCGATTTCTGTTCCGGTAAGCTCTGTCGACTCCGTTCTCGGTGAACACCAGGCCCGGTTCGGTTCGTTATTCTTCAAGATTGATGTTGAATGGTATAAGTATCGTGTAATTCAAGGGCTGCAGCAGATTCTTGATGCGTCAAACTGGTCGATCGGCTTGCTTGAGTTTGACCCGAATATGCACAAGTGCGCCGGGGATGATCTGGCCGAATATTGGGACTTTCTATCAAATCGTTTCAAGATCTATGCGTTTGTCCAAGGAGACCGCGCGCAGCGGGTCTCGGGAGAGTGGTCAATCGCCAGGACTGAGCTTGGAAGCAGTGGGACGCATACCGACCTGATAGTCGTGTGCGGTAGTCCGACTCCAAATGTGCTCAAATTTCTGGCCAAATGGACCATCGATTGAGAAACTGATCACCCTCCAAGGAGCACTGGAAACAGGAATAGCTCCGCGCGCTGATTCCACTGGCACAAAGCACCGCCCTTTGCTTACAGTAAGGAATGACAGCGAGGCAGTATTTTTTCGCGGGACGCGTTCAGGGCGTGGGCTTCCGCTATGCCGCGAAGCAGCTCGCAAAAGGCTTTGATGTCCTCGGCTGGGTGCAAAACTGTGATGACGGACGCGTTGAATTGCAGATCATGGGAGAAGAGGAGGAACTTGACGACTTTATCCGTGAACTGCATGACAGTCCGCTCGGTCACCACATTCAGGAGCAGCGGGAAAGAGCCATCCCGCTTCTCGAAGGCGTAACCGGATTTTCCATTCGTGATTCAGCATGAGCGAACCTGCCGTCGAGGTAAAAAATTTAACCAAGGTCTTCAGCATCGGGCTGAAGAAGGAATACGTGGTGGCGATCGACAACCTCTCCTTCGAAGTGAAGGCGGGCGAAGTCTACGGCCTGATCGGCCCGAACGGATCCGGTAAGTCCACGACGATGAAGGTCGTTCTCGGGCTCATGGCCGCGAGCAAGGGCTCGGCCAAGGTCTTCGGGCTGGACTCGGGCGACATCCGCGCCCGGAATGAGATCGGCTTTCTTCCCGAGAATCCCTATTTTTACAAACACCTCACCGGGGCGGAGACCCTTCAGTTTTACGGGAAACTCTGTGGAATCAGGGGAAGCGCACTCAAGGACCGCATTGCCGAACTCCTCAAGCTGGTCGATCTCGAGGGAGCGGCGAATCGTCGGCTTGGCGGCTACTCCAAGGGCATGCTCCAACGCATCGGGCTTGCCCAATCGCTCATCCAGAACCCCCGCCTCGTCATTCTTGACGAACCCACCGCCGGAGTCGATCCGATCGGTTCCCGACAAATCCGCGACCTCATCATGAAGTTGCGTGAAGATGGCTACACCGTCTTTCTTTGTTCACACCTCCTTGAGCAGGTTCAGGAGGTCTGCGACCGGGTCGGCATTCTCTTCAACGGACGGATGAGGCGGGAGGGAACCCTCGACGAACTCATCGCCATCGAAAATCAGACCACGATGACGCTTGAAAACGCCACTCCCGAGCTGATCGCCGAAATCCACGCTCTCGTCGGCACCCGGGAGGGTGCCCGTATCGTCGAGGAGCGGCATCCCCGAACCAGTCTCGAGCATCTCTTTATTCAGATCGCGGAACGAAGCCGGAAGGAGAATCCATGAGCGAAGAAACCAGCCCCCCGACTCCCCGCGCCGCCGGTAAAGCAGTCCCGATGTTTTCGCTGGGCCGTGTCCGGACCATCGCCGGCAGCACCGTGACCCAGCTGGTGCGGATGAAGACCTTCTACTTCCTCCTCGCCTTCGCCCTCGTGGTCGTCGCGGTGGGAAATTTCAATATTCCCACGACCCCGGCAAAGGAACTCTCGATGATCAAGAAGGTCTCCTTCGGAACGATGGATCTCTTTGCCTGGCTCTTCGCCATCGTCGCGACGGCCCTGCTCATTCCGAGAGACATTGAAGACCGCACCCTCTACACGATCCTCTCGAAGCCGGTCCGGAGAATCGAGTATCTCTTCGGCAAACTCTGCGGTGTGCTTGTTGTCGTCGGCACCTCGCTCCTCGCGATGTATGCGATCTGCGCGATCATGATCTTTGCCCGCGAGAACCTTTATATCTCCTCGGAATATGAAGCGATGACGGCAAGCGGACAGTACAGCGAAGCAGAGATCGCCCAGCAAATCTCCCTGATCCGCCAACAGGGACTCAGGGCGGAACTTGGCATCGCGGTTCTCGCCTCATTTTTCAAGGCCTCGGTCGTCGCCGCCGTGACGATTTTCCTCTCGACCTTCGCCTCCAGCTCCCTCTTCACCATTATAGTCAGTATTCTGATTTTTCTGATCGGTCACGCCCACACCATGGCGACCAACTTCTGGCTCCATGAGTCGAATCACAGCATTTTCGTTCAGATTCTCGTCAAGGTCGTCCGCATCCTGATACCGAATTACCAGCTTTTCTCCTTCAGCGAGGGCATCGTCCAGGGGGAGGCCGTCGTCTACGCGCTCGTCTGGCAGATGGGCGGGCTCACGGCGGGGTACCTGCTCGTTTTCCTCCTGCTCTCCCTGCTTATCTTTGTCGACAAGGAGTTCTGATCGCCGTGAAACGCCTCTTCCAGAAAATCCCGCGCGTTCTTTGGGTGCTCACCGGGCTTGCTGCCTTCGGCATTGCCCGCAGCCCCGTGGAGAACCATCTTCGGACTGAGCTCGCCGGGGCACACATGCTTCTCCCGCCACCCGGGCAGGGAGCTTTCGAGCAGATGAGCCAATCCGCCCTCATCGGAACGCTGGGTGGTCTTCGCTCTCTGGTGGCGACTTACCTGACTCTGGAGGCCTACGAGCACTTCAGCACGAAATCCTGGGAGGATCTTCGCCAGACCTATCAGATCATCACCAATCTGGAACCGACCGATGAGTCCCACTGGGTCGCCGTCATCTGGCACATCGGAATCAATGCCACGGCGAATATGGAACTTGATCGCAAACTCCCCCGCTTCGAGCGCGAGCGGCGCTTCAAGGAGTATGCCTTCCAGGCGATCGACCTCGCCGAAAAGGGAATCAAACAGCTTCCCAAGTCCGCCGCGATCCGGATTCAACTTGCCGAAGTCTATCGCGAAAAACTCAAAGACAACTGCGCCACCTCCCGGGTCTACGGGGAGACGATCGGTCTGCCCGATGCCCCCGGTTACGTGCGGCGCTTTCACGGTTATTTTATGGCGCGCTGCCCCGGAAAAGAGAAGGAAGCTTACGCTTACCTCATTTCTCTCTACCGCGAAGGTGAGTCCCAGCATCTCCCCACTTTGATCAAGGAAATCAAAGTTCTTGAGGAAAAACTTGAGATCCCGTCCCCCCAACGCATCCCGGACGCAGATCCGGATCGCCCCAAAAAAGCCCCCGCGAAGCGCCCGAATGTCCTTCCAGGGGGGATTGTCGTGCCGTAGACAGCGCTACAACGGGATCTTACCGAATGATGTCCTTTTGCTTCCCTCGTATTGCGAAAACCACTATCTATGTTTAGTTCCGACTCCCCCGCCGGAACTGGAACCGCAGCTGAGGGGTTTTTCAGAGAATGAAATACGCCATTTTCGGAGACATCCACGCCAACCTTGAGGGCTTTCAAGCGATCCTCGAGGACTCGCAAAGGCAGGGGTGTACGGATTACGTCTGCGTGGGCGACATCGTCGGTTACGGAGCCAATCCCCGCGAGTGTCTTGATATCGTCCGCCAGATGGCCTGCCCGGTGGTCAAGGGCAATCACGATGAGGAGGCGGTTCTCACCACTTCTCTGGAAGGCCTCAATCCCCTCGCCCGGCAGGCGATGGAGTGGACCCGGTCGCAACTGCCTCAGGAGGATCGCGATTTCTTAAAGGGTCTCAAACTGGTCCGCCAGGTGCGTGATTTCACGATCGTCCATGCCACGCTCGATACGCCGGGAAGCTGGACCTACGTGACAAACAAGTTCGATGCGATGGCAAGCTTCAGCTACCAGTTCACCCAGCTTTGCTTTTACGGCCACACGCACACTCCCCGCATCTACGTCAAAGGCGATAGCGTCGAGCCGATCGAGGATTCCACGGTTCATCTCGAGATGGGTCGGAAATATTTCATCAACATCGGCAGCGCCGGTCAGCCCCGTGACGGTGACTGGAGGGTCGCCTACGCCACCTACGATGTGGAGCGTCAGGAAGTCATCATCCACCGGATTGAGTATGATATCCAGACGGCCCAGGACAAAATCGTCGCGGCAGGCCTACCGGAAATGCTCGCCCACCGGCTCTCCCTTGGAAAGTAGGGTGAATCCCCCTGCTCTCTTCTCCGGGACCGCCGCACTTCCAGACGCATGAAGAAGGTCTTCATTTTCACCGATGGATCCTCGCGCGGCAATCCCGGCCCGGGAGGCTACGGTACCGTCGTTCGCTACGGGGGCCACACCCGGGAACTGGCCCGCGGCTTTGTCACCACGACCAACAACCGCATGGAGATCCTCGCCGCCATCGCCGGCCTTGAGATCCTCAAAGAGCCTTGCCAGGTCACGATCTACTCCGACTCCCGCTACCTCGTGGATACTCAGACGAAGGGCTGGATCGAGGGGTGGAAGGCCAAGGGCTGGCGGAAAAAAGACAAATCCGCCGTCAAAAATGTGGATCTCTGGATGAGGCTGGAACGAGCCGCGCAGGGGCATCAGATCGATTGGCAGTGGGTCAAGGGCCACGACGGCCACGAAATGAACGAACGTTGTGACGCACTTGCCACCGAAGCCGCCGACGGATTGCGGGGAGATCTCGAAGTGGACGAGGGTTTTCAGGGCTGATCCATGGCGGCGAAGCGCAAGATTGCGGATGAAGACCTCTCGGGCCCCGCTCTTGTCAAAGAGACGGCCCGCCGTATTCGACTCGCCCGAACCCACTGGGACGCGCATCGCAACGGAGCCTGCCGCCTCGAACGGACCCGTGCTCTCGCGCTCTACGAACGATTGTCCGAGGCGGAGAAGGAGCAGATCCCGCAGGTGCTGCGGGTTTGGTTGCGCTATCGCAGCGAAAAGTATTTCGGTGAGGACCGGACCCCGCCCGGGAGCGGCCCGCCCGGACGGGGACGCGATAAAGAACCTCCGCAATAGCCGAAAGAAAGATGGCTACTGAGATGACGGCCGGATAGGATGGGGGGAACGGCATCACCTCCGGGGCTGCCGGAAACTCCCTCCCCCCCTATGAAAACAAAATCCATCGTCGGAATCGTGCTGATTGCTCTGGGCGTCATTGCCCTTGCCTATCAGGGCATCACCTACACCTCGAAGGCTGATACCATTGATCTCGGCCCCCTCAAAATTACCGCCGCGCAAAAGAAGACCATTCCGGTCCCTCCCATCGTCGGGGTGCTTTCTCTTGTTGGAGGAATCGTGCTTCTGGTCATGGACCGGAGAAGGTGAACAGACTGATCCATTTTCTGTCCATGAGGACCTAGACCCTCCTGCCGGACGCCCGGCAGTCGGTCCAAGGCTTCCCCTCCGCCCGCACTTTTTGAGCAACGGGCGGAGGTTGACCTTATGGGAGGAGGGCCCCAAATCAAAAAGGGTGCCCGGGGCGGGCACCGGCGGAAGCACACTCTCTCAATACGCTCAGGCCGTGATTTCGGGCACGATGAGATCAATTTTTGACGGCTTTGCCATCAGCCTCAGCCGGGCATAAAAAGCAGCGAGGTGATCGGGACGCGATTGCACTCCTCAAACATCCGCGGCGAACTGACGCGCACAGCGGATCAGTTCGGAAGGATCATCGATGCAGAAGTCCGGCCCCTCCGTCTCCATCGCCTCGCGGCCGTTTGCGCCCCAGCAGACCGCGACACCGCTGACGTGCGTTTTTCGCGCCGCCTCCATGTCCCGGGTTTCGTCGCCCACATACATGGCAAGCGAAGCGTCAATGCCCGTCTTCTTGAGAACGTTGGCGATGCGATGGGGTTTTCCGAAGAGACTGACCCCGGCTTCGATAAAGGAGAAACAATCGAGCAAATCAAAACGTTTCAGCACCATCCGGACATTGTCCGCCGAGTTCGAACTCAGCACTCCGAGACGGAATCCTTCCGTGTACAACTCACGGATGGCATCGCGCATCCCTTTGATCATCTCGACTTGATCCATCCTGTCGTGCAGCACCTTGCGAATGTGGGCACCGAGTTTTACCGCCAGGAGACGGGAGATATTCAGTTCATCAAGCAGGGCCCGGGTGTTGAGTTTGCGCAATTCCCGAACCTCGGACAAGGAGACCGACCTCAGTCCATATCCCGCCGCAAGTTCGTTGTAGATCCCGATGCCGGTCTCAATCGTGTTGGCGAGAGTGCCGTCAAAATCGAAAATCAGGAGGGGCTTGGCGGATCCGGACATATCTGGGAGAACACTTTCCGAACTGAAAGCCGTTTAGCAAGCGATCAATCCCTTCAGCGTTACGTTCGAGGCGGCCGAAAGGTTAGATCCGGACGCAATCCGGCCTTGACCTGGTCTTGAATAAAAACGTTCCATATCAGACACTACGCGGCTTCCTGAACCCTTGGCTTTTTTCTCATGACCCACTCATTTTCCCTTCACCATTCTGCCCTTGCGGCATTTCTCCTTCTGGCAATCACAAGCGCGTCTGCGGTCGAGGAGAAAAAGCCCGGAACTGGTGCCGCGACCCCGGCTGCGGCAAATGCCGCGCCACTTCCGGCCGTTGATCCAAACACGGTCTATCCGAAGGCCCCCTCGGAGTCGGTCCCGAAAGATCTCTTTGTGGTTCCCGAAGGTCTTGAAGTGACACTCTGGGCCTCCTCGCCCGATCTGTTTAATCCCACCAACATCGACATCGATAAAGACGGGCGGATCTGGGTTGCCGAGGGAGTTCGATATCGCAAAAATTTCGGACGTCAGCCCGAGGGCGACCGAATCGTTGTGCTCGAAGACACTGACGGAGACGGCAAATGCGACAAGAACCACACCTTCGTGCAGGAACCCCTCCTCATCGCTCCTCTCGGCGTCGCAGTGATCGACAATAAGATTGTTGTCTCCCAGCCTCCTCATCTCCTCGTCTATACCGACGAGGACCGCGATCTGAAATTCGATCCCGCCAAAGACAAGCGCGAGATCCTCCTCACGGGATTCAGCGGACAGAATCACGACCATTCGCTCCACTCCGTGACGGTTGGGCCGGACGGAAAATGGTACTTTAACTCGGGAAATACCGGCGGCCAGTTCACCGACAAATCCGGCCAGACCTTCACGATCTACGGATCCTATCGCCCCAAGGCAATCGGCCCCTTTGTTTTCCCCCACAATCCCGACGTCCTCGCCGGCACGCCGAGTTCCGACGGCCACACCTATGTCGGAGGTTTCACCGTGCGGATGAATCCTGACGGCACCCACGCCGAGATCATCGGACACAACTACCGAAACTCCTACGAGCAGGCCGTCACCTCGCTCGGAGACATCTTCCAGAACGATAACGATGACCCGCCCGCCTGCCGGGTCTCCTGGGTGATGGAATACGCGAACTTCGGTTTCTCCTCGAATGACGGCCAGCGCACCTGGCGGGTCGACAAACGCCCCGGTCAGACTATTCCCGTGGCCGAGTGGAGACAGGAGGATCCCGGCATCACTCCCGCCGGCGACGTCTACGGAGGCGGCTCACCGACCGGCAACGTCTACTACGAGAACGGAGCTTTGGGCGAAAAATGGATCGGGACCTTCCTGGCCTGCGAAGCGGGACGAAATGTAATTTTCGGCTACCAGCCCGAGCTCGAAGGGGCCGGATTCAAGCTCGAGCGCATGGACTTCATGACGAGTAATCCGACCGGTGAATTTGCCGGCTCGGACTTTCTCGGCGGCGAGACAAGCGTCAACAGCGAGACCCGCACCCTCTTCCGCCCCTCTGACATCGCCGTTGGACCGGACGGTGCTCTCTACGTTTCCGATTGGTTCGACGCCCGCGTTGGCGGTCACCAGGACCTCGACGCGACCTGCTCCGGGGCGATCTACCGCATCGCACCGAAAGGCTTCAAATCCGTCGTTCCGGCAATCGACGTAAAAACCACGGAAGGTCTCATCGAGGCACTCAAGTCTCCCGCCGTGAACGTCCGCGCAATCGGCTTCGCGGGACTCAAGGCTCAAGGCCGGGCCGTCCTCGATCCGGTCTCCGCCCTCCTGAAGGACCCCAATCCTTACATCCAGGGGCGCGCCATTCATCTCCTTTACCAGCTCGGAATCAGCGGTCCCCGCGTTGCCGGTTACCCCGCCGATCAGGCCACCCCCTCATTAAAAATTGCCGCCTACCGCGCCATGAGGCGTGCCGGGCTCGACATTTCCGGAGCGGCCGCAGCGCTCGCTCTTGATGAAAATCCGGCCGTCCGCCGGGAGGTTGCCCTCTCGATGCGGAATGAATCCCTCGATATGTCGAAGGAGATTCTTGTCGCCATCGCCAAAGGTTATGACGGCAAAGACCGGAGCTACCTCGAAGCCTTCGGCACCGGTGCCACAGGCAAAGAGGCCGAGATCTACAACGCGGTGAAGGAGGAGATCGGAAGTGACGACGCCCGCACCTGGTCAGACGCCTTTGCCGGCATCGCCTGGCGACTTCATCCCGCCTCTGCCATTGAAGACTTCTCGATTCGTGTTCAGACCGAAGCTCTCGCGCAAGCCCGACGCCAGGAGTCACTCGACGCGATCGCCTTCATTCCCACGAGGGGAGCCTCCGTTGCCATGCTCACGCTTGCTCAGCTGGACACCCCGCTGAAGAGCAGCGCCGTCTGGTGGCTCATGAACCGGATGAATAACGACTGGAAGGAGTATGATCTCCTTCCCGAGCTCAAAACCCGCGGCATCTACGACCCCGCCAAGGTCGTGGTGCAGGAAGTCATGACGCCCGCCCCTGACGAGGCCCAAAAATCCGCTCTCACCGTTGAGGCGGTTCTCGCGTTGAAAGGCGATGCCGGGCGGGGCAAGACGACCTCGGCCCGTTGTATCATGTGCCACGAGATCGGCGGCGTCGGAGTGCAGTTCGGCCCGCCCCTCGACGGATGGGGCCGCACCCAGACCAACGATGTCATCGCCCGCAGCATCATCGATCCCAGTGCCGACATTTCCCACGGATTTGATGGTTCTGTCCTCCTCACCAAGGAAGGGAAAACCGTCCACGGCCTCGTCATTCAGGAGGGCAATCCCACCATCATCTCGAGTATGGGCGGTCTCACCCAGATGATCCCCCGCAAGGAGATCGGTTCGAACCAGAAACTGAACCGGTCCCTCATGCTCAGCGCCGCCCAGCTCGGCTTGACCGCACAGGATGTCGCGGATCTGGTGGCGTATTTGAAGGAGAATTGAAGGACTTCACCTCCCTTTTCAGGCTGAAATTAGGGCTCTTTTCCAGCCCGACAAAAGAGGGTCAGGCTTACTGCCTAACCCTCTTTTCACGCCCGAATCGCCCCGAATCCGCCGGATATCCGCTTAATGCCGAATTCGGGGTAAAAAAGGCCCCTTTTTCGCCTTTGAAACGGTGCAAATCGTTGATCTTTCGCCCTTCCTCGCTTAGTTGAAGGAAACGAAAATCGCACCCTTCGGCAGAGTTTGGAATGCCCCGTTCTGCCCCGCGATTCTCACGCCCCAACATCGATTGATCCTATGTCAGACGCTGCCCACGACAACACCCCTCCGAAGCCCACGGGAGATTACGATGCCGGTCAGATTGACAAGCTCGAAGGCCTCGAAGCCGTCCGGAAACGCCCCGGGATGTATATCGGTGATCCGGCCACGGAGCGAGGTCTTCACCACACGGTTTTCGAAGTGCTCGACAACTCGATTGATGAACACCTCGCGGGTCATTGTTCGCTCATCACCATCACCATCCACGGAGACGGTTCGATCTCGGTGGAGGACAACGGCCGCGGCATCCCCGTCGACATGCATCCGAAATTCGGCATGCCTGCGGTCGAGCTCGTGCTGACCAATCTCCACGCCGGCGGCAAGTTCGGCCAGGGGGCCTACAAGTTCTCGGGCGGTCTTCACGGGGTCGGGGCAAAGTGCGTCAATGCGCTCTCGGATTGGTTTTCGGCCGACGTCTATCGGAACGGCAAAATCTATCACATCGCCTTCGAGCGCGGGGTCACGACGAAGCCGCTCGCCGTGATCGGTGATCTCGCGGATCCGACCCGGACCGGAACGAAGATTTCGTTTTTTCCTGACACCACCATTTTCACGGCGGGGATCAATTTCAACTTCGACTACCTCTCCAACCGGATGCGTGAGCTCGCCTTCCTCAATCCGGGTGTGCGCATCGCCCTGATCGACGAGCGGGAGGATTCACGGAAGAAGAAGGAGTTCTACTACGAGGACGGTATTGTCGAATTCGTCCGCCAGCTCGGCGAGAACAAGGAACTCGTCCATGACAAGCCTGTCAGCCTCAGTGGCAAGCGCATGGTCGAGATCGACGACAACGGCAAGACGGCCGAGGATGAGTGTTACGCCGATGTCGTTCTGCAGTACACGGGCGACTATCACGAGAACGTGCTCTGCTTTGCCAACTCCATCCCGAACGGAGACGGTGGTGCCCACCTTTCCGGGTTCCGCGCTGCCCTCACCCGTGCCTTCAACACCTACGCGAAGGCGAACAAGCTGCTCAAGGACAAAGATCCTGCGATCACCGGGGAAGACTGTCGCGAGGGCATCGTAGCCGTCATCTCGGTGAAGCACCCGAACCCGCGCTTCAGTTCGCAAACGAAGGAGAAGCTCGTCAACAACGAGGTCGAGGGTGTCGTCAGCTCCATCGTCTACGAAGGACTTTCGGAATTCTTTGAAGAGAACCCGGCCCTCGGCAAGAAAATGGTCGAAAAGGTCCTTAACGCCGCCCGGGCCCGCGAGGCCGCCCGCCGCGCTCGCGACACGGTTCGCAAGTCGGCCATGTCCGGCGGAGGACTTCCGGGCAAGCTGGCGGACTGCTCGTCACGCGACCCCGCCGAGAGTGAACTCTACATCGTCGAGGGTGATTCCGCAGGTGGCTCCGCCAAGCAGGGGCGCGATCGGCGCACCCAGGCGATCCTCCCGATCCGGGGTAAACTGATCAACGTTGAAAAAGCCCGCCTCGACAAGGTGCTCCAGAACAAGGAAATCCAGACGATGATCACCGCGATCGGCGCGGGCATCGGCGACGGGGATCAGGAAGGTGCCTTCAAGATCGACAAGGTCCGCTATCACAAGATCATCATCATGACCGATGCGGACGTCGATGGATCACACATCCGCACCCTGCTTCTCACCTTCTTCTGCCGGCAGATGCAGGAGCTTGTGAAACGTGGCTATGTCTATATCGCCCAGCCACCGCTCTACAAGATCACCCGCCGGAAGAAGGAGCAGTACGTTCAGGACGACCGCGAGCTGAGCCAGATCCTGATCTCGCTCGGGGCCGACGACGTGTTCCTGCGTAATCTTCAGGGTGACAAAAACGAGAAGATCAGCTCCGAGGGTCTCAAGGAGATTCTGGAGATGCTCGAGAAGCTAAATCGCTACAGCGACGCCATTGCGCGGAACGCGGGCAATTTCCAGGATTACCTCGGCCATGGTCGTGACGGGCATCTCCCCGAGTACCTTGTCCAGATCCGCGAGGGCAACGAAGTCTTCGTGAAGTACTTTGTCGACGAGTCCGACCTTCGCGACTACGCCGCCGCGAATCCCGATCTCGGCCTCTTCGGTCGCGAGAGTGTGCAGCAGGAGAGTGAGTCCGGCGAGGAGGGCGCGGCAACCGAAGCCGCTCCAACCGTGCGCGCGGAGGGTCCGACCCGTCGCGGTCGTCTCATCGAGATCCACGAGGCCCGATCCATCTCGAAACTCATCACCTCACTGGGTGAAAAGGGCGTCAGCATGGAGAAGTTCACGGATGAGGACAAACCCCTCTTCGAGATCGTCGAGGGCGAAAGCGAACACGCCAAGGTCCACCCCATCTTCAGCGTCACCCAGATCCTCGAGACCGTCATCCAGATCGGTCGCCGCGGAATGCAAGTGCAGCGCTTCAAAGGTCTCGGTGAAATGAATGCTAAGGAACTATTCACCACGACGATGGATCCCGCCGCGCGGAAACTGCTGCGTGTAAAGATGGATGAGGAAAACCAGGTCGAGGCCGACCGCATCTTCACCATCCTCATGGGTGACGTCGTCGAGCCCCGCCGCCGCTTCATCGAAGACAACGCCCTCAGCGTCCGCAATCTCGATATCTGATCGATTCAGATCACCCTCGCCTTTTTGACAACCTCAGCCGCCCCCACCCGTGCCTGACGAAACACCCATCCCGCCAAAACAAGCCGACATCGAACCCATCAGCGTGGCTGTGGAGATGTCGAACTCCTTCCTCGATTATTCGATGTCCGTCATCATCTCCCGGGCCCTGCCCGATGTGAGAGATGGACTGAAGCCCTCGCAGCGACGGATCCTTCTGGCCATGAATGACCTCAATCTGGCCCCCGGTAAAAATTACCGGAAGTGTGCCAAGATCTGCGGTGATACCTCCGGTAACTACCACCCTCACGGTGAAGCCACGATCTATCCGACCCTCGTCAACATGGCGCAGCCCTGGACGATGCGGGACACGCTCATCGACGGACAGGGCAACTTCGGTTCGGTGGAAGGTGACCCCCCGGCCGCGATGCGTTACACCGAGGCCCGTCTCACCCACCTCGGTCATGTTCTCATGGCCGACATGGAGAAGGACACGGTCGATTACGTTGCCAACTACGACGAGACCCAGCGTGAGCCGGTCGTGTTTCCGGCCGCTTTCCCGAACCTGCTCGTCAACGGCGGCACAGGCATCGCCGTGGGCATGGCGACAAACCTCGCCCCTCACAATCTCGGCGAGATCGTTGACGGCATTTGCGCCACGGTCGACAATCCCGACATCACCGTGGAGCAGCTCCTCACTTACGTGAAAGGGCCCGACTTCCCCACTGGATGTACCATCCTCGGGAATCGCGGCATTTACGACTACACCCGCACCGGGCGCGGCAGCATCAAGGTGCGCGGCCGGGCCGGCATCGTTGAGGACGCGAAGGGACGCGAGCAGATCATCATCACGGAAATTCCCTACGCGGTGAACCGCGCCCGCCTCGTCGAGCGCATCGCCGAACTCGCCAACGCGAAGATCCTCCCGGAGATCAGCGCCGTCCGCGACGAGTCGGACGAAAACACCCGCGTTGTTGTCGATCTCAAGCGCGACTCACGCTCGCAGGTGGTTCTCAACAATCTCTACAAACACACCGCACTCGAGTCGACCTTCTCGGTCAACATGCTTGCGATCGATCACCGCAGGCCCCGCCTCCTCAATTTGAAGGATGCGATGGTTTGCTACATCGAGCACCGCCGCGAGGTCGTCCTGCGTCGCACCCGTTTCCTCCTTGGCAAAGCCGAGGAGCAGGCCGAAAAACTCGAGGCCTTCCTGATTGCCCTGGGCAATCTCGACGACTTCATCCGCATGATCCGGGATTCGAAGACCCGGGATGAGGCGCGTGACAAGATCAAGGCCTACAAGTTCTCCGCGGAAGCGGCCGAGGCCATCGGCATCCTCATCCGTGGCCAGGCCAGTCTCAAGACCATTCCCGGTCAGTATGTTTTCACGGACAAACAGGTCGATCACATCCTTGAACTGCGCCTTTACCAACTGGTCGGCCTTGAGCGCGACAAGGTGAAGAACGAGTACGACGAGCTCCTCGAAAAGATCAAGGACCTCCTCGACATTCTCGCCCGCGAGGAGCGTGTCCTTCAGATCATCAAGGACGAACTCCTCGACATCAAGGAGCGCTACGCGACCCCGCGCAAAACCGACTTCGGCATGGACGAGGGCGACATTGCCGTGGTCGATCTCATCGCGAACGACTCTAACATTATCACCATTTCCCATCGCGGTTACATCAAGCGGACCCCCGCGATTGAGTTCCGCACCCAGGCGCGCGGCGGCAAGGGTCTCAAGGGAATGGAGACACGCGAGGCGGTCGACAAGGACGATGCAAACGACTTCGTCGAGCATCTCTTCGCCGCGACGATGCACGACTACCTCATGTTCTTCACCGACACCGGTCGTCTCTATGTCGAACGTGTTTACCAGATTCCCGAGGGAAGCCGCACCGCGAAGGGACGATCCATCAAGAACCTGCTCAACCTGAGACCCGAGGAAAAGATCGCTTCCGTCCTCCGCATTGAGGCCCATGGCAACGAGGACAAGGACGTCACCTTTGTCGAAGACAAATTTGTTCTCTTCGCCACCCGCTCGGGCAAGGTCAAGAAAACGAAACTCTCCGACTTCCGCAATTACCGGAAGGACGGCACCATCGCGATCAAGATCGAGGAAGGCAACACGCTCACACACGTGGTCCTCACGAATGGCAAAGACGATATTTCCATGGTCACCAACCGCGGTTACGCCGTCCGCTGCAACGAAAGCACAATACGCCCCATGGGACGCGGCTCTGCCGGCGTTCGCGGGATCCGTCCGCGTGCCGGGGACTACCTTGTGGGACTGACCGTCGTTGAAAGCAGCACCCACTTCCTCGTCATCAGCGAAAACGGACTCGGCAAACGCACCCCCTTCGAAGACTACCCGACCAAGGGACGCGGAGGCAAAGGGGTCATCACGATGAGAGTTACGGAAAAAACCGGTGCCGTCATCGGGGCTCTCCGCGTCGCCGAGACCGACGAGCTCATGCTCATGACCAACACCGGTCAGTCTGTCCGCATCCGCGCCGCCGACATCCGCATCACCGGACGCAACGCCTCCGGCGTGAAACTGATGAATCTCAAGACCGGAGAAACGATTCAGGACATCGCCCTCGTCGTCAATGACGATGAAGACGAAGTCGAAATCGCAGCTCTTCCAGAGATGGATCCGGCAGAGATCGAAGAGGAAATCATCGACGACCTCGAAGAAGAGGATGATGACGACATCGTCGAGGATGAAGAAGAGGGAGATGAGGAAGAGAAATGATGGGGGACGAAGGAGTTTGGCGCTGGAATTCAGAATCAGATCCTTCCCTCAATCCCTCAAAACCTGAACTCCTCAAAACCAGAACTTCCCATGGACCCCGCCGCCGAGACCTTCCTCTACGAACTCCTCAACACCCCCAGCCCGACCGGATTCGAAGTCCGCGGGCAACGGGTTTGGGCGAAACGCTGCCGTGAGTTTGCTGACTCGGTCGAGAGTGATGCCTACGGCAACGCCTGGGCGACGGTGAAAGGAACCGATTCCAAGGCCCCCCGCGTCATGATCGAGGCCCATGCGGACGAGATCGGGTTCATTGTGAAATACATCAGTGATGATGGATTTCTGCGCGTCGACCGAATCGGAGGGTCGGACTGGGCCAACGCCCGCGGACGACGCCTCACTTTCTTCGGCGACTCAGGCGAAGTCCTCGGCATCGTCGGCAACACCGCGATCCACATTCGCGACCGCAAGGACGGGGAGAAAGCGCCCGAAGTGCATGAGCTCTTCGTCGATATCGGCGCCACCAACGCCGCCGAAGTGGCCGAAATGGGCATTCGGGTGGGACACCCTGCCGTCTACGCCGACAGTGCCATCCCCTTTGGCAAAAATCAGATCGTGGGCCGCGCCCTCGATAACCGAATCGGTGGATTCATCATTTCTGAAGTGACCCGTCGCCTCGCCGAAAGTGATGCCCGGCCCGCCGCAACCTGCCTCGCTCTCAACGCGGTGCAGGAGGAAATAGGCGGCTACGGCGCGACCATGGCGGCCTACCATATCAAGCCCGATTTCTGTCTCGTCCTCGACGTCACCCACGCGACCGACAGTCCCGACATCAAGCACCAGCAGCACGGCAAGGTCACTCTCGGCGGAGGCCCTTCGATCACTCACGGTACTGCTAACCATCCGCTCATGATCCAGCGGCTCATCGAACTCGCCCGCGAGCACGGCATCCCCCTGCAGCACGAGTCCTCCTCCCGCTTCACCGGAACAGACACTGATTCCATTTACCACGTCCGCGGCGGCATCCCCTGCGCTCTGATTTCGCTACCCCTGCGCTACATGCACTCCATCGTCGAAATGGCCGACTTCGGGGATGTGGAAAAGGTAATTCAGTTGATGACACTGTTCGTACAGTCGGTGAAAGCCGGTGAAACATTCGCGGTGGAGATTTGATAAGAGATTGCGCCCCCCTGAATCCGGGCCACTTAGCGCCTACCACCCCGCAATCACCTCCACATAGGCCTGGTGTTCCGCCTCGTGTATTCTCGCGGTGAGACTCTCCACCGTATCCCCGCCCCGAATCGGAACACGCTTCTGGCTCAGGATCCTGCCGGTATCGACTCCCGCATCAACAAGGTGCACGGTGCAGCCGGTTTCTTTTTCCCCCGCCTCCAGTGCTCTGGCGACGGCTTTGAGTCCGGGATACTTGGGAAGAAGGGAGGGATGCACGTTAAGAATGCGTCCCGGAAAAGCGCTCAGGAGCGGATCGCGGAGGATGCGCATGAAGCCGGCGCAGGCGATGAGGTCGATTTCAGCCTCCCGCACCATCCGGAGGATCTCTGCCAGCGCCTCGTCCGAGAGAACGCCGCCCCGGCTCGTGCCGGGATTAACGACGCGGGCGGGAACCCCATATTCCCCGGCGACCTCGAGGATGCCGACACCGGGACGGTCGGAGAGGATCAGGGCGATGCGGGCTCCGAGTTTACCGCAATGCTCCGCCTCGAGGATGGCCCTCGCATTGGACCCTTTGCCCGATCCGAGAATCGCGATCCTTTTCTCCCCTGCTCTATCACTCTCCTCCATCACCTCAAGTAGGACGTATTTTCCGCTTTTCACAATCCTGTTTTCCCCTGACTGTAGGGCATGCACGATCCCCGTATTGATCAATTGGCCCGTCAGCTGGTGAGGTATTCCACCCAGACACAGAAGGGCGAAAACGTCCTCATTGAACTGTTCGACGTGCCCGAGGAAGTCGGCATCGCCCTTGTGCGCGAGGTTAGGGCGGTCAAAGCGACGCCCTTCATCAATATCCAGCAGGCCAAAATCTCGCGGGAGATGGCGATGGGGGCGACAGAGGAGCAGTACGCGATCCTCTCCAAAAACGCGATGCACCAGATGAAGTCAGTGGATTGCTACATCGCGATCCGCGGCAGCCACAATGTCAACGAACTCTCCGACGTTCCGTCGAAGAACATGCAGATGATCGCTTCGAAGATGCGGCCGGTTCTGAACGAGCGCATCAACAAAACCCGCTGGTGTGTCCTGCGCTGGCCGCATCCCTCGATGGCCCAGAGCGCGGGCATGTCGACGGCGGCGTTTGAAGACTTCTATTTCCGGGTCTGTCTCCTCGATTATGCCAAGCTGAAGAAAGGCATGGACGCTCTCGCTAAACTGATGACGGAGGCAAAGGATGTCCACATCATGGGACCCGGCACAGACCTGCGTTTCAGCATCGCGGACATCCCCGGGATCGCCTGTGGAGGTTCGCACAATATTCCCGACGGCGAGTGTTTCACCGCACCGGTGAAGGACTCGGTCGAAGGGGTGATCAGCTACAACGCGCCGTCGATCTATCAGGGCATCGCCTTCGACAATGTGAAGCTCGAGTTCAGCAAGGGCAAAATCGTCAAGGCGACAGCAAACAACACGAAGGCGATTAACAAAATCTTCGACACCGATCCGGGAGCGCGCTACATCGGGGAATTTGCGATCGGATTCAATCCCGAGATCAAAGAGCCGATGCGCGACATCCTCTTCGACGAGAAGATCGCGGGCAGCTTCCACTTCACTCCCGGCCAGGCTTATGAAGTCGCCGACAACGGCAACCGCAGCTCGGTCCACTGGGATCTCGTCAATATACAGCGGCCGGAGTATGGAGGCGGAGAGATCCGTTTCGACGGGCAGGTGATCCGCCGCAACGGACAATTTCTCCCGAAAGCCCTGCAGGTGCTGAATTATTGAGGAGAGCCGCTTTCACTTCATTTTCCCATCCGGGTCATCCGCGAAAATCTGTGTCCCTCTGTGTTAGAGGATTTTAACACGGATTGCGCGGATGAGCACAGATGACACTGATGTTGAATCTGCACTTCGACTGTCAGTTCCTCTAACACGACAACCATGCTGAAAGTCCTCGCCCCTCTCGTCATCGGTGGATCGCTCGGGGCGGTCTCGCGATGGGGCGTACAACAATGGGTCGACGGGCGCTTCGGAACAGGCGGCCCATTCCCCTGGGGAATTCTCGTCGTCAATCTCGCGGGTTGTTTTCTCTTCGGCTGGCTTTTCGGATTCCTTGAGAACCGGACCTGGGGAACGGAGGCGATGCGCCTCGCGATCTTCACCGGGTTTCTCGGAAGCTTCACAACTTTCTCCACCTTCAGCTGGAACACCCTCGAATTGCTCCGCAGCGGAGCGATCGGCCTGGCCATTGCCAATGTTGGAGCCAGCGTGATACTCGGACTGGTAGCAGTGTGGTTGGGACTGCTGTTGGGACGCTAGACTTGGTCTACTGCCTACTGCCTACTGCCTACTGCCTACTGCCTCTTTTTCCGCCGCATAGAAGAAGGCAGGTGCCGCAAGGAGAAAGGCGGCAAAGGAGATCACGAAGAGGGGCAGCGACTCCTTAAGCGGATGTCCCAAGGCCCCGAGGACAAATCCGAGAATACCGGAGGTCTCTGCCAGTGCGAGGCAGACGATGAAAGCTGAATCGATCCAGTCCGGGATCCTACGATCGCCCTGGGGCGTGCGAAGGCCGGTGGCGACCTGTTTGATTCCCATGCTCGCGACAGCAAAACTGAACCCCAGGGCATAAAAGATCGTGCGAAGTCCGGAATCGCCAACCACTCCCTCCGGGGCAATATTGCCGAACTTGAGCAGAAGGAGATAGACCACGAGGGAGTTGAACAGGGCCGCCCAGATGATCCATCGTGCCGTCGGAGAAAGACGCCTTTTCGTCATGGCCTAAAAATATCCGGGCCGGGAAATTCCGCTGCGAATAGCTCACTTCGCCCGACGAAAAAGATAGTGATCATCCGCCGTTACCGCGACAAATTCCCATCCGCCGTCTTTCTCGACCTCACCAATCGTGCGCGGAAGGAGGTTCACCTTCACGAGCTTCTGAACCAGCTCTTTCGGAAAGTTGATTTTGCCATCCTCGGCCACTTCGATTCCCTCCTCGGCGGCGACCATGCGGAACCCGACGTTGTCGATTCCCTGGGCCTCTAGAGCCTTGTATTCGAAAACGGGCGATTTTTGAGCAAACGCCGGGATCACTCCGATCCCAACAAGGAAATTGAGAACCACAAAGAGAAGGATCGTGACGAGAAGCGTGATAAGGGTGTTTTTCATAAAGGGAAGGTTGGAGGGAGGGGTCTGACAGCACAACAGGTCTCCCGCTATCTGTAAAGCTCTATCGCGGTTCGGCGGACCGAATCAGCTCAGCAAGGGCAATCAAGACCTCTTCTGTGTCCGAGAAATCATCGAGAAGGGCATCCGGCCCCGCCGCCTCAAGCTCCATCCTCGTCGCGGCCCCCGTAGCTACCGCGAACACCCGCGCACCGAGAGCCCGGGCGCAGGCAATGTCTTTGGGGGTGTCTCCGATCACGACAATTCGCTCCGGTGGAAAGTCACGACCGCACGCCTGCAAGGCCCGTTCTCTCGCGATGGGGCCGAGCTGATTCCGGTCGTGATGATCGCAACCGAAGGCGCCGTGGGTAAAATAATGGTCGAGGTCAAAATGCCGCAGTTTGATCCACGCCCCCGCTTGGACGTTTCCCGTGAGCACGGCCAACTCTTGCGAGTCGTCTCCGCTGAGAACATTGAGGAGCTCTTTCACGCCGGGGAGAACGTAGCCCCTCCCCTCAATCGAAAACTGCCGGAGATGGAATGAGAGACTTTCGGTATAGCACTGGTAGAAGCGGCGCCGGTGCTCCGGAGTGTCCACCAGACCAAAATGCTCGAAGAGGGACATGACCACACCGCTGTCGGTCGCCCCGCCCAGCTCCAAAGGGGGAAAGCTCGTCCCGAAGCAGGCGGGGAAGGCCTCGAAAAAGCCGGCCTCGAGCGAGACAAGACCGGCACCCCCGGTATCCACGAGGGTGCCGTCAATGTCAAAAAGGAGGAGCGTCGAGGCTTCCTTCAAGCGTGTGATGTCTTGAGATTCGCTGCTTACGACTTTTCCTCGTCGGAAACTTCAGAATCCTCTGACTCACCGGACTCTTCGTCGTGGCTGGCTTCGTCGCCATCAAAGTCATCGTCGTCGTCGTCGAACTCATCGTCATCCGCCTCCATGGCTGCATCAGCCTCGGTGAGGTCAACTTCTTCGCCGTCTCTCCGGAACTTGCGCCTCTGCTTTTCTGCCGGCAGCGGCGAAACCATCATGAGAATGTTCCGGTTGCTTAGCTTGGGCTCAAGATCAACGTGGGCCATTCCGGCAAGGTCTTCGCAAACCCGTTTCATCAACTCGAATCCGAGCTCTTTGTGCGCCATCTGACGACCGCGGAACTGTAGCTGGATGCGAACCTTGAAGCCGTGCGCGAGGAAGTCTTCGGCGTGGGTGAGTTTGATCGCGTAATCGTGCGGGTCAATATTGACGCGGAACTTCACTTCCTTCTCACGCTTCTTCGGCTTCTCGGACTTTTTGAGCTTGGATTGCTCGTACTTGTACTTGCCGTAATCAACAATACGGCAGACCGGGGGACGGGCGTTCGGGGCGATCTCGACGAGATCGAGGCCCAGCTCCTTCGCTTTATTCAGCGCCTTGTACGTGGGGAGAACAACATTGTGCTCTCCGTAAATTACACGAATCTCGGGGGATCGAATTTTATCGTTCACCCGCGTTCTTATCGTACGCGGCCGGCGTTTCATGGGTTGTTTAGCGATAGTGTTGTACCTCCAGTAGGTTTGTATTTTAGCTGATCAAAAAATTTCCGGAAATCCGGTCAACGGGCAAAGGTTTCCTCCCTGACTTGGAAGAGAAACCAAACGGGTATGTTTCGAAGCAGGATGCAAGATCAAGCCGTGACGGACACGAATCTGTTCGACGCTGCTGATCATAGACTGCGTGAGCGAATCTCGGCAACGACCTTCTCCTTGAACGAGTCGACACCGAAAGCGCCCTCATCACCGCGATCACGATGACGGACGGAAACCTGATTTGATTCCTGTTCTTTTGCTCCGATGATCAACATATACGGAATCCTTTCGAGCTGGGCAAGACGAATTTTGGCCCCCACTTTCTCGTTGGACTGGTCCACCTTGACCCTGACTCCCGCTTCGCGAAGGCTTTCATAGACCGAATTGGCCGCTTCGATGAACTTCTCGGAGATGGGGAGTATCCTCACCTGCTCGGGTGAAAGCCAGGTCGGGAATTTGCCGGCGAAGTGCTCAATCAGCACTCCCACAAAACGCTCCATCGAACCGAAGGGCGCACGATGAATCATCACGGGGCGATGCGGGGCATTGTCGGCACCGATGTATTCGAGACCGAAACGTTCCGGAAGATTGTAGTCAACCTGCACCGTCCCGAGCTGCCATTCCCGACCGATCACATCCTTGACGACAAAGTCGATCTTTGGTCCGTAAAAGGCGGCTTCTCCGGGCTCTTCGGTAAATTCGGTCCCGAGTGTGGCGGCGGCTTCACGAAGAGCCGATTCGGCGCGATCCCACTTTTCGGGGTCTCCCACATATTTTGTCGAATCCGGATCCCGCAATCCGACGCGGACCCGGTAATCATGCATTCCGAGGGTTCCGAGAACAATTTTAACGAGCTCGAGGCACCCGATGATCTCATCGCGGACCTGATCCTCGGTACAGAAAAGGTGGGCGTCATCCTGAGTGAAGCAACGCACGCGGGTCATGCCGCCGAGTTCGCCCGACTGCTCCCAGCGATAAACCGTTCCAAACTCGGCAAGACGCACAGGGAGGTCACGATAGCTGTGGTGATTGCTTTGAAATATCTTGATGTGATGAGGACAATTCATCGGCTTCAGAAGGAAACCGTCGATCTCTCCCGACTCAAGCCGGTTGGACAGTTCCCCGCAACCGCATCCCTCTTCGGCGAGGGCTTTCAAGCTCTCCCTTTCCACCACCGGGGGAAACTGCGACTCGGCATAATAGGGAAAGTGGCCCGAGGTTCGGTAGAGCCCGAGTTTTCCAATGTGCGGAGTGAAGACCTGGCTGTACCCCTGGCGTTCCAGGTGCTCGCTGATAAAATTCTGAAGCTCCTGGCGGATCGTGGCACCCTTCGGTTTCCAGAGGATGAGCCCCTGCCCGACAGCCTCATCGATATGAAAGAGATCAAGTTCGCGGCCAATCTTGCGATGATCGCGGAGTTTTGCTTCTTCCAGCCGCTCAAGGTGCTCGGTCAGCTCCTGACGGTTTTTGAAGGCGGTTCCGTATACCCGCTGGAGCTGGGGCCTCGACGCGTCGCCTTTGTAGAAGGCACTGGCGACATGCATGATCTTGAAGGCCTTGCAGTTCCCGGTGCGGGGGACATGGGGGCCGGCGCAAAGGTCCCAGAAGTCACCGTTTTTATAGAGCGAAATGACCTCGTCCTCGGGGATGTCTCCGAGAAGGTCGATTTTGAACTGACTCGGCACCCCCCTCTCGGTGAGAGCGGCAAGGCGTCCTTTTTTCGCCAGATCCATTGCCTCGTCGCGCGAAATTTCGACCTTTTCGAAGACCTGATTCTCCTTCACGACATTGAGCATCTCCTCCTCGATTTTTTCAAAATCGTCCGGGGTGATGCGGTGAGCGAGATCAACATCGTAGTAGAAACCGCTCTCCACCGGTGGCCCGGCCGCGAACTGGGCGTCGGGCCAGAGTTTGGCAATGGCAGTCGCGAGGACGTGGGCACAGGAGTGCCTGAGTCGCTCGAGTTCAGTCATTTGATTTCGCTCTTCCAGCGTTTTCCGCTGCTGCTCTTGAGAATCCGCCATAGTGAAAAAGTTTCCGGCCCACAACGTACGTATTTTACGGCAATTACAAACGGGAAAGCGCCCTCCAACCATGCAAATGAGCCTTATTCGCGAGTTTGGCCCCCTGCTCCTCTAAAAAGCGTCCCCAACTCAATGACTCAGCCACAAAATGCCGCTTGAATCCCCGGTTAAAGGCAGGACAATACGGCCCGCGCGGGATTTCCCCGCCAACGGGGTGTAGCACAGCTTGGTAGTGCGCCTGTTTTGGGAACAGGAGGTCGCTGGTTCGAATCCAGTCACCCCGATTTTTTTCGCAAAGCGAAAACAATAGGAAAAGGACTGGATGAGAACCAGCCCGCTGGTTCGCCTGCCACGTCGCGACAGCGATCGCATCAAGAGAGCGCAGCGAACCACACCGCAGAAAGCGGCGACGAAGGAGTGCGTTAATCCAGTCACCCCGATTTTTTCGCAAAGCGAAAACAATAGGAAAAGGACTGGATGAGAACCAGCCTGCTGGTTCGCCTGCCACGTCGCGACAGCGATCGCATCAAGAGAGCGCAGCGAACCACACCGCAGAAAGCGGCGACGAAGGAGTGCGTTAATCCAGTCACCCCGATTTTTTCGCAAAGCGAAAACAATAGGAAAAGGACTGGATGAGAACCAGCCTGCTGGTTCGCCTGCCACGTCGCGACAGCGATCGCATCAAGAGAGCGCAGCGAACCACACCGCAGAAAGCAGCGACGAAGGAGCGCTTTAATCCAGTCACCCCGATTTTTTTCCCAAAGCGAAAACAATAGGAAAAGGGCTGGATGAGAACCAGCCCGCTGGTTTGAGCCGAAGACAGACGGAGCGAAGCGAAGTCAATCCAGTCGCCCGGCGGCTACGATTCCGCTTTTGGATCGCAATAACGTCCCCGACAGGAATCGAACCTGTATCTAAGGTTTAGGAAACCCTTGTTCTATCCGTTGAACTACGGGGACCGGAAGTCCCGAAGATGGCACGCGAAGGAGTCGGGCTCAAGCGGCAGTTTCAGGCCCGTTCCGGAAGGATTTCCGATCCGGATCTTCCTGATTCCGGTGTTGCGATCAAAATCGCAATCCGATACATTCCGCGGAATGAAGTCCACTTTCCTGCTCCTGACTGCGCTTTTGATCAATCTCCCGACCGTCTATGGTCAGGAGGGATCTACGACCAATATTCCGCCGGATCCCTTCGGCGGAATCGAAGACGAAGGAAAAGCAGCCGATTTTACCCTGAAAGTCGATCGAACCCGCGGGGCTTTCGTGCTCGATGCCAAGGATGGGGCCTATCACCCGGGGAGTCATTTCGCCAACTGGGTCTGGAATATGAAACTCGAGCGATGGGGCAATTACTACGCCGGCCTGATTTACGATTCCGTAAGCCCCAAACTGGGAGTCCAACTGAAGGTCGGCAACGAGACTCCCCTGAAGAGTTATGCCCCCAGAACCAACGCTCTCAGCAATGACAAACCTCTCGTTCTCGGCTCCGTTTATCTTCCTGCAACGGGTGAATACCCCGTGATGCTGCTGACAGGGGATCAATCAAACGTCCCGGCATTTCAGGTCAAAGGAATCCATTTCAGCCCCGCCCCGGAATCGGAGCCGCACGGACAGTCGATCGACGGCACCATTCTTCTCGATGCAAAATCGGCTACGACCTACGCGGAAATGATGCGGTATGAACCGAAACCGGAGAAGGATTGCCTCGGCTACTGGAAACTCAAGGAGGACTGGGCCGAGTGGGTTTTTGATGTCAGCGCTCCGGGTGAGTTCGAACTCATCGTCCACTATGGCTGTGGCAGCGGGAGTGAGGGCAGCCGGGTTGCCGTTCTCTTGAATGATCAGACCGTGGAATTCGACGTCGAAGACACCGGCGGATTCCAGAGCTGGAAGGAGATCAAACTCGGCAGCGTGGACCTTGAGGTGAAAGGGGAAAACCGCCTCGCCATCGTGGCACTTGAGAAAAAGGGCGCGGCCATTATGGACATCAAGAAGGTGATGTTGAACCCTGTTCCATGAACCCGATTGCAGGCCCGCGTCCCCCCATCGACGCGGCCCTGTCAGTCTCGGATTTCCCGGACCTCCTCAGCCCGATTTTCGTGCGGGATGTTCGCCGTGCCCTCAGGGAAAAATTCTTTGCTGGCGGATTTCTGACCCTTCAGGTTTTCACCCTCCTGGCTGCTCTGCTGGAGTGGATGATATCGGTGATGCTCGGTGACCTCGGGGGAGCAGCCTTCTTTCCGGGGACTCTCGACTTGTTGACCACCTTTGTGTTTCAACTGCTCCTGCCGCTCTCCTTTTTTAACTCACTACAGGGAGAGCTGATCGGGAGAAATGTTGAGCTTCTCCTCACTTCGCGGCTATCAGCCTGGCAAATCGTGCGAGGCAAATTCTTCGCCGCATCGGCTCTCTGCGGGCTCCTGCTGATCTCCCTGCTGCCCTACTACCTGGTTCGTTATTTCCTGGGAGGAGTTGAACTGCATGCCCTGTTGACCTCGCTCCTGGTCCTGTTTCTTCACAATGCCATCATGAACGCGATCATCATCGGTGCTTCGGCCTACACGGGGCCTGCCGTTCGAGTTCTAATCATTCTTTTTCTGATTTTTGCCTCATCGGTTTTAGTCAACAACACATCGATGAGCGCCTTTCCCGGAAGCGGTATCTCCCTGCCTCCCCTCGTCGCGGTCGGGTTGGTCGGCCTCTCTGTCGCTCTTTTCATTTTCCTGTCTCTTCACCTCGGAAAATCAAAACTGAGCGGCCGGGGCAGCACTTTCGGCAGAGTTCTATTTTTTATTTTAATGCTTTTCGCCCTGATCAATCAACAGGCGGCACCCCTGTGGGGCGGACCCGTCGCGTTGATGGGTCCGGCAGCGCTCATCATTATTCTGGCCTGTGTGCTAGCACTTGACCGCGGAACCGGCATCAACAAAAGGTGGTGGTTCCCGAATCCTCAACCTTAAAAGCGTTTCCGAACGAATGGCCCAGTCGCAACTCTTTACCACCGTGATCAACACCTTTGATGAAGCCGGATGGGCATTCACCACCGTCGAAGGGCGCGAGGTGATACGCGCCGGCTTCGAGGCACATCACGCCCGCGTCGAACTGCACCTCCAGGTATTCGACACTCTCGCCGCGATCTCCGTCGTTTCAGAATCTCCTCGCGGCACCGCCAGCCCGCCCCATCGCGAACGGCTCGCAGAGTTGGCCATGCGGGTGAACCGGACTCTGACCGTTGGAAATTTCGAAATCGACTGGGACGAGGGAAGGCTGGCATTCCGCGTGACGAATCTCTTCCCGAAACCGGAGGGCGATATTTCGATCATCCGGGGACTCGTCCACACGGTGGTGGGGGAGATGGATCGCATCTCTCCGATTGAGGCCATTATTCTTCAATCACAAGGCGCAGTCCTTGCCGGACTCGACATCCGCCGGCTACTGGAGCGAGAGGATCTCCTCCCGGATGTGAGCTTACCGGATGCAGCCAATCCCTGATGGACGATCACTTTCCAGTCGAGGGCTCGGTTTTTGTCCTGAAGGAAGGCAGAAAGCTCGGTCCTTTTGACGTGGACGAGATCCTCGATGGACTCGAGGAAGGCGACTTCTCCTACGAGGATATCTGTCTGAGGGAGGGTGCAACGGAGTGCGAACGTCTCAAGGACCTGCTCGACTGGGAGCCCGATACCACGAGGAAAAAACGCCGGACGGATCCGGGGTTTCCTCCGGTCGATTCAGCCGGCCCAGCATCGCGGAAAGGCTTCGCAAACTCACTCAGCAGTGACGAATTGCTCTATGCCGGGCACCCGTCAATTCTGTGCTATCCCGGGTCACTTCTCAGTGTTGTCCTCGGAGCGACAGCCGGGGCCTGGCTGATCCCTTTCAATACGATCTTCTCTCTGGCGAGCTTCGCCATCTCCGTTTCCGGACTCGCCTTTCTCAGCCTGATGCGCTTCACCAGCGACTATCAGATCATGCCGAAGCGGATCGAAGTAATGACCGGACTGATTGCCCGCAGCTCTACCGAGGTGAGAGTCGAAGACGTAAGGGCGATCAATGTCCGTTGCCGGGGACTTAGCGGCATGCTCGGAATCGGCACCGTTGATTTTTTCACCACGGGCGATGCGCCTGAAATCACGTTCCACAAAATCTGGGCGGCCAACAAAGTGAAAGCACTGGTTCGCCGGCTCCAGGATGCCTGATCATCAACTCAGGCTTGCGGCGTACCGATGGCATTGATGACTCGCACCGCGATCCATACAATCGGCACTGCCATCAGTAGAGAATAGGCGCGATTCACTAGAGTTGCATATCGGGAACGCTGCAATTGCCGTCGATAGCGCTCGGAGATCCAGATGAAGGTCACGAGGACAGGCAGGAAGAGGGAGGTCGTCATCGCGTTATTCTGGATGATCGGGTTCCCGATTCCCGCATAGAGAATCTTGATGAGAAAGACAATGCCGAGGAAAAGCAGCATCCATCGGGCACTGGCTCCCTGCATCCGCCAAACCTCATTCTTCTGATGAATCACCGCCCACCAGTGGATGCCGGCAATGACAAGGAAAACAAAAAAACCATAGATCAAAATCCAGCCAGTACGACCGAGAATGCTCGTCCTGACTTGGGAAAGTGCTCCATCGAGGCTTCGCTCAGCAAGCGCCTTGAATCCCCGCTCCTGAATAAATCTCAACGGTCCGGGCTTTTCATTCGGTGCCAGAAGTGATAACTCGGCTTTACCGGGATATTCCACCTGAAAGCGTGCCGCTTCCGCCGGAGTATCCATCCACACGAAGTAATTCTGATAGGAGTGAAACGGGTTGCCGAATTGTGTTTCGGCGAAACTTAGCCGCGGCCCGGTGATTAGAAGAAAGGCGGATATCATCATCGCGAATCCGACCAGTTGATTCGAAGGACTCCAGATCAGATCATCGCCCAGAGACTTGCGCGTCCGCATCACGATCCAGACAGATCTGACAAGGGAGACAATGACAAACCCTGCCACAATCGGCCAGATCAGGGGTTTGGTGAGGTAGCTTAATCCCATAAGAATTCCGAATACCCCGTAAAGCCAGAGGACATTCTTCCGAATCAGACTGAGAGCACAAAGCCACGTGAGCACCACAAGGAGGTAATAGAGTGCGTCAGGACTAAAATAGGCGGACCGCTCGAGAATAACCCCGAACCCCCCCATGAGAACAATGGCCGCCGCCCCCGAGAAAGAGAAGGCCCGTGCCGCCGCCAATCCCAGAACAATCAGAAGTGCACCAGTCAGGACAAAGTTCAGCCATTTTCCGGACTCAAACAATTCGTCCGGGGATTGCGACGCAAACCCCATCATCAACCATGGGAAAAGGGGATCAACCACCCCATCCGTGTAATGCGGGAAGGCCCTGGTAAAGGCTGACGATATCGACGTCGATGTCTCGTCACGATTTCCGCTGATTGACGCGGACTGATACACCGCATCAATAAAACTTGCCTGAATCTGCCCTGAACGGGCTGTGTTTTTCTCCAGGATCAAAATCGCTCCCAGGTAACTGTAGGCCCAGGTGGAGACGATCAGAAACACCAGAAAAAGTGCCCAATAAACCGGATTACGGCGGGTACTGTCAAACCCCGGCGTCTCGCGCTTCATGCCTCATCCTCCCTCAGTCGGTTGAGGCGAGCCTCCGACTCCGCAAGGAATGCCTCCGATTGCTTGAATCGAATCAATTCGGAAACTTTTCGTGCCTCTGTGACAGACCTGCCGGCGACCAGAAGCTCAATCCGACCGACCTGAGAGCCTGGGAACCCATCCAGTTTTTCAGGAGACCTCGTTTGAAAGACGAGGATCTTCGGGCGAAACCATCCCGTCATGAACTCGGCCTTCTCGATCTCGGCATAGTCAAAACGAACCGTTTGAGTTTCGCTTTTCCGGAAAGCCCTGTCTTTCAATTTAAACTGCAACTCCAGATGCTCTCTACCGCAATAGACCTTGCCCGAGACATGGCTCATGCCTAGCGGATCCGTCGCCGGATTTTCGAATATAACTGATAGTTCGTCGTACAAGGAGCGTCTTTCGGGTGGGAGGTTAACTCAATGCTTTCGCAGGGACGGGGTAATCGTTTCAACTAAAGCGGATTTCCAAATCTCGAGCTCTTTCTGCTCAAGAGGTTTCGGCAAGGTAAATCCGGCGAAGAGACATCCCTTTTGCCCGTCACCCGAAATGAGGCAGCGCCAGATTCCATTTCCGTCATTCAATTGCGATACTCCTTCTTTGCCCAATCCGAGAAAGGTATTCATCCTGCCCGACACTTGCAAGAGGAGCGAATGGTGCAGGGCCTTATCAACTCCGAAACCGGAGGACTTGTAGAGCAGAAATCCATCCGCATCGCATACGGCGACTTCCGATGCCCCGAGTTCACGTTGAACTGAATCGCCGAAATTCTCCAGCCGGGTATGCAAGGGCAAACTTTCCCCGGGGGTGATATCGAGCTCCTCTCCCGTCCCTGAGGCGGGTAGAACCTCTTCCGCATCCGCTTCAATTTCGGTAATCGCGGGGAGAAGGGTCTCCTGAGGCAAACTCTGCAAGAGTCGACTCTCATCCACTCTCGCCCGGGCTTCAGCAAGCGAGGTAATCGCTCTGTCAGCATCACGGGCCGTTCGTGCTTCCGGAACTTCGGACGATCCGCCTAGAAAAGCAGGTATCTTACGGGATTGCTGCCCCTCGCCGGAAGGGGCCTCGACCGTTAGATTTGAGACGACTCCCTCAACGGGTGAGGCTTCCGCCGGAGAGCTATCAATCAATGTAACCGACTGAGGTTCAGCACCTAACTCGGCTATTAAGGGGCTGAAGGGCTCCTCCGTTTCATCATCAAATTCAAAAAGATCGAATTCCATCTCCGGAGCGTCAGGATCGAAGGGCTCCGGATCGAAAAATGCACTGGACTCTGTATTGACCTGCTCTTCCTCTGCCTGAAGAATCGGCGCGAGGATGGGCGACTCGAGGTCACCCGCATCATTTACATCGTCCGGCAAAAGGCCCGCTCCCTCGAGAGGGACGGGTTCATTTACGATTGATACCGTTTCAACTTCCCCTGCCGGTCCATCCGGAGTTTTGGGAATGGAGTCAGGTTCCTCCTTTCCTCTCAACTCCAGGAGTGATTCTGCTGCGCCAGGGGCCGATTCATCCGAATCTTCCTGTCGGCCGGGTGAGTGACCTCTCCTGCGGGATTTTCCCTTCGCTGACGAGAACCCTCCCACCAGTTCTTCGAGTTCCTTCTTATCAATCCACGAGTCGCGCATAATTGTCCCGGTCTTGAATAGGGTTTTCCTCGTCTTCGTAGAGGCTCAAACGCAACTCCAACTCGGCCGCCAACTGGTCAAAAATGAGCGCCGAGGCGGAAGGCCGTTCTCTCATCATGGCGACCGGCACTCCGATGCGACTCGCCTCACGGAAATCGCGGTGAACCGGTATCACCGTCTCGAGAACAAGCTCGAGCGGAAGGAGGTCACGAAACTCCCGCTGGTCGACGAGATTAGAGGGATCATCCGGATCCGTCATGGAAAGGACGAATCCCGCGAGTCGGGGACTCTCTGACGGAGCATTGGCAGATCGAACCGCAGCCACCATTCTTAGAATTTGAGGCAGACTCCTCAGGCAGAGCGGGCTGGGCTGCTGGGGAATCAAGAGATAGTCGACCATGCGCGCTATTCCAGTCGACACCCGGGTAATGCCCGTGGGAGTATCGTAAACCACGATATCGTAACCAAGGTTGAGGATGAGGTCATTAACCCCTTTGATCACTTCGTAGGAAACCCCGGCGGATCCTGAATCACCCAGCATCTGATCGAGGGCGCGGCGCGATCCGCGCGTGAGGAGAGAAAGCCCGGAAAGCTTTGTCCGGATAATGACTTCTTTCAGTCGGGAAGACTCACCCGATTCCAAGCCTGTCAGGAAGTCATAATACCCGATCGCATCCTTTGATTTTTCGGTGAGTGAAAAGCCAACGCCACCCTGCAAATCGGCGTCGACGAGCAGCACTCTCCAACCCCGCTTGGCGAGCGAATAACACACATTGACGGCGATCGTCGTTTTCCCGACTCCCCCCTTCTGACTGATCAAAGATAACGTAGCCACAACAGATTAGGATTTTCGAACAATAACCCCAAAGTGGCGGTCCAACGACAAGAATTCTCGACTCCGGGTCGGTTTAGAACCCAAAATCATTGTATCCGAGCCTCGGTTCTTGTAACCTTAAGCGATACTCCAGGCGCTAAAACGGCTTCCCGCCGGATATCCGCTAAACCCATTTATGAAAATGCAAAAATCCCTCTTAATCCTCGCCCTCGGAGCCTCCCTCTCAGTCGGGAGCACAACAAATTCATTTTCTGATGAGCTCAAGCTCAAGACCGGAGAAACGATTACCGGACGAATCACATACGAAGCCGCCGATATCGTGAAAATCGAGGTTACCGTCTCCGCCTCCATCAAAGAGACAAAGATCATCTCCCGCGCCGATGTCGCAGAGATCGTGAAGGACGCCCCTGATGTTGTGGAGTTCAACCGCCTTCAGAAGCTTCTCCCGACTGGTTCCCTGATTCCCGCGGGAACCTACCGGCAACTCCTCGAAACCGGTCCCGACGCCTTCCTCAAGGCCTATCCCGACAGCACCCTTGCACCGAAAGTGAAGGAGATTCGCGACACTTTGGCGGCTGAACTGGACAAAGTGGAGAGAGGATACATCAAGCTTGAGACCGATTGGATCAGCCCTCAGGAGAAAATCGAATTCAAGGAACTTATTGAATCAAGAGTCCGCTTTCTCAACATGGATGGCCACGCCAAGTCGGGAAACTTCAACGGACTTATTGCCGCGATGAAAGAGTTCGAAGCGCTTGAGGAAAACTACCTTGGATCGCCGGCTTTCCCGCGGGCCGTGGAACTCGCCCTTCAGGTAATCCCGACACTGGGGCGCCAGCTTCAGACAATGGCCCGAGATGTTGATTATCGAAATGCCGAGTATGACCGGGCGCTGCAGGCATCCTCTCCGCAGGCGAGGGAGCAACTCATCGCCGTTAAGGCAAACGAAGAACGGGCGTTTCAGGAAAGAGTCGCCGCAGAAAAAAAGGAGGGCGCCAAATGGATTGCCTTGAACCCGGGAATGAAGACTTCGATTGAGGAATATCTCAAACTTGCCTCCGGTGAACTGGCCCGAATTCGCGAGTATGACTTAACTCTGCTGCGCACCCAGGCCGATCGACTGGTTGAAGCCGACAAACTGATTGCAGAGAACAAACTCGGGGATGCCCGAACCAAACTTGCCGAAGCGGCAGCCTTAACCGGCGAGAAGACTGACACAAAGGCACCTAAAGGGAAATCCAAGTCCAAATCAAAGGGACCCGCAGTTGCCGGCTCCTACATCGCGGCGCTTAATGCCAAAATTACAGCGCGCCTGGAGGAAGAACAGGTCAAAACGAAAGCAAAAATGGCAGCCGAGAAGTCGGAAGCTCTTGCCGCCAACCTGAAGGAAGGAGCCGGCGAGAAGAACGAGACCGGAACGGCAGGTGAGAATCCGCCAGCACCGGATGCGAAGGAGGGAGAAACTAAAGCCGAAGAAGGGAAAAAACCGGAACAAGCCCCGGTCGATGAATTTGCCGCCCTTGCCGCATCCAAGAAGCAGCCAGAATCGGACGCCAAGGATAAGGCGAAAGATAAAGCGGGCGCGGCGAAAAAGCCCAAACCAGCCAGGAAGGAAACCTCTGAAGAATCCGGGGAAACACTTCCCGCTCCTGTCGTTGAAGAAGAGGGCGGCTTCCCTAAATGGCTGATTGTTCCGATAATAACGGTTCTTCTTATTGTTGTGGTTGTCGTGTTGAAGGTCCTTGGGATCGGAGGCAAAAAAGCCGAGGAATAGGATACGGTCAGACCAGTCCAAACACCCGGTCCATTTCAGAGGCGACCTTCCGGAGTTCCGCGAGGTCGCCTCCTGCCACTTCGGCGGCGCACCACCCGGCAAAGCCGATTTCATGAAGAGCCAGGGTGACGTCGGCGAAGTCAATATCTCCTTCGCCGATACGGGTCCATTTATCCTCTTTACGGGAGAAGCCTTTCACGTCGAGTTTGATGATCCGTTTTCCCAATAAACGAATCCAGTCTCCCATCTCGCCGAACTTCCAGTGATTGCCGATGTCAAACTGCATCCCAACCCACGGGGAATCAAATGCGTCGATGTAGGCGGCAAACTTCTCCCCACTTTGTTGACTGCCCCCCTTGGCATCATAACAAAATTCATTCCAGACATTTTCGACGGCGATTGAGACTCCGAGTCGCGCGGCAAGTGGGATAGCCTGAGAAATATTCTCAACACTCCGGTCCCAAACTTCCTTTTCGCTGCCGTCTTTCCCATGACCAACCACGAGGAGAACAGTGTGTCCTCCAACGGCGTGGGTATCCTCAAGCGCCCGAAGCAAGGTTTCGAGCGCTCTTTTGCGAACCGCCGGATCCGGATCTGAATGCCTCACATTCCAGTGATCGGCACAAACAGTTCCGTCCACCACGAGACCGGTTTCCGAAACCGCCTGAATTGCCTCCCCGACGTCATAGCCGGGAGCACTAAGTTCGACCCCGTCAAACCCTGCCTCCTTCGCGATGGAGAATTTTTCCTTAAGATTGCCCCCCTCCTTGATCATGCCGATCTTGAGAGTTTTGTAGAATTGCCCGCGCAACACCCCCGACGTGTCTGAGCTCTGGGACAAAAGTGATGGAATAAACGGAAGGGTAACTCCTCCAGCTAAAAATCGACGCCGGTTAATTCTGTTCATCCGGCGATTTGAACCGAACGGTGAAGAACAGTCAAGTCGCCCTGCTTACGCAAAAAAGAAGTTCGAACCGGTTTCTAAATTAAAAATAAATGGTTCCGGGCGGAATTCCTGCAGCCCGAAAGCATCCTAATCTGTTTGAAAGATTCGCTCCCGGAACCGGAAAACTTCGGAATTTGTCCGTTTGCCTAAAAGTTGTCCGTGAATCGGCCGAGTCAGAACCCCGGATCCCCAGGCGCGAAGAGGGAATGGAGTGCAACGAAATAGCCTGACATCGAGGCAGCCCGGAGGGCGGAGCGAGCTCCATAACCGATCGGACCGGCGCACTGAGATTCAACGCCGATAGCGGGGATTCTGGCCGGTTTGGCAAAAAACCGAGCGAAACGAGCAAGATCCTACCAACAAAAACCATCCCCGATTTGCGAACGGATTTTTGGCAGAGGGTCCAGGCTAGGCGGCCCAGGACGCTTCCCCAACTCCGCTTTCACCAGTCCGGACCAGATGGCCACACTTGAGATGTCTGCGGAGGAACCATTTGGGCACAAAAAAACCGCCCTGCGAACAGGGCGGTTAATTTATAACCTGGCAGCGACCTACTCTCACATGGCCTTTCGCCACACTACCATCGGCGCTACAGCGTTTCACTTCCGGGTTCGGAATGGAGCCGGGTGGTTCCACTGTGCTATGGCCACCAGAACCCCATCCCCTTTGTTCAGGGGACGGACCTCTGGCGGCAATTCTTCAGGAATGCCTTCACGATGCCCAGCGCTTCGCCGGATACCGGATCCCTGACAACTGTATAAGAAGAAAATGATTACTACTTTCGAAGAAAAGCTGGAACAAGCCAGACGGATGATTAGTACTGCTCGGCTGAAATCATTACTGACCTTGTACCTGCAGCCTATCGACGTGGTAGTCTTCCACGATCCTTCAGGGAGAATTCATCTTGGGAATGGCTTGACGCTTAGATGCTTTCAGCGCTTATCCAGTCCGCACATAGCTACCCAGCCGTGCCCTTGACAGAACAACTGGTGCACCAGAGGTGCGTCATTTCCGGTCCTCTCGTACTAGGAAATGAACCCCTCAATTCTCCTACGCCCACAGAGGATAGAGGACCGAACTGTCTCGCGACGTTCTGAACCCAGCTCGCGTACCGCTTTAATTGGCGAACAGCCAAACCCTT
>ERZ761602.1409-NODE-1409-length-43699-cov-8.245807_pt1 | contig 43699 bp, 40 predicted proteins | sample MGYA00512165_ERZ761602 | MGnify/ENA primary metagenome ERZ761602 (study PRJEB28899, sample SAMN02445085) | bioreactor sludge metagenome | biome: EBPR sludge; isolation source: Thorneside wastewater treatment plant | place: Australia: Brisbane, Thorneside...
CCGCTAAACCGGCCGCGCCATGAGTAGTGCGTGTCACTGGGCATTGGTCCCCGCCGCCGGCGTCGGCAAGCGCATGGGTTCGAGCGTCCCCAAGCAATATCTACCCTTGGTTGGCCGGCCGGTCATTGCCCATGCCCTCGCAACCCTACTGGCTCATCCACGCATTGCAGGCGTGGCCGTTGCCATCGGCACCGAGGATGAATGGTGGCCGACAGTGGCCGCCGAATTGAGCACTACCAAGCCGCTGCGAGTCGTCATCGGCGGCGCGGAGCGCTGCCATTCGGTATTGAACGGGCTGGAGGCGCTGCGGGAGTGGGCTACGCCGAACGACTGGATTTTGGTCCACGACGCCGCCCGGCCCTGTCTGACTGCTGGGGACGTGGATCGGCTGCTGGAACTGGATGATGATCCGGTGGGCGGACTGCTCGCCGTGCCAGTGCGGGACACCTTGAAACAGGCCGACGATGCCGGGCGGGTCGCGGCGACAGTGGATCGCGCGCGGCTCTGGCACGCCCTGACCCCGCAGATGTTCCGGCTGGAAATGCTGCGCGAAGCCCTGCACGCAGCGCTGGCGCGCGGCTTGCTAGTGACGGACGAAGCAGCAGCGATGGAAGCGGCCGGTTTCGCCCCCCGGTTGGTCGAGGGCCGGGCGGACAATTTGAAAATTACCCGGCCGGAAGACCTGGCGCTGGCGGAGCTTTATCTCACCCGCCGGTCCACTGGCTGAATTCCGACTGGAGGATAACGCCATGCGCATCGGTCACGGCTTCGACGTTCACGCCTTTGGACCGGGCGAGTTCATCGTCCTGGGCGGCGCGCGCATCCCACACACCCATGGATTGATCGCCCATTCCGACGGCGACGTGTTGTTGCACGCGCTGTGCGACGCCTTGCTGGGCGCGGCGGGACTGGGCGATATCGGCCAGCACTTTCCCGACAGCAGCGCCGAATTCAAGAGCATCGACAGCCGCGTTTTGCTGCGGCGGGTCGCAGCCCTGCTGCGGGAACAGGGTCTGACAGTGGGCAATGTGGACGCGACGATCATTGCCCAAGCGCCCAAAATGGCCCCGCATATTTCCACCATGCGGGAAAACATCGCCGCCGATCTGGCCATTGCCCCAAACCGGATCAACGTCAAGGCCACCACCACTGAACGACTGGGCTACATCGGGCGCGGCGAGGGCATCGCCGTTCACGCCGTGGCGCTGCTGGTTTAAACGCCCGAAAGGGGGAAAGGCTCAACCACCTTTCTCGTCCCCCGCGAGAGCGGGATTGGGAGTGAGCGGTTCGCTGAGATCTTCGTACAGTGCTTCCACCGGGCAGTCCAGATCGACGCTGTCCAGGCGCAGCCGTCCGCCGGGACCGATGTTATCGACCCCCCATTGCCCGTCCCGCCACCGATAAATCAGGACCCGGACCCGGTCCTGATCCACCAGCACGTATTCCCGCAGACTGTCGAGTTGCTGGTAGGCGGCGAACTTGTCGCCCAGATCGTAGGAGGCGGTGCTGTCCGACAGCACCTCGACCACCAGCGTCGGCGAACGCTTGACGAGGCGGTCGGCGCGGTCGCTCTCGGCGCAAGTGACCTGAATATCCGGATAGAATCCACAATCCGCCGCCTCCACCCGCACCTTGACATCGGCGATGTAGACTCGACAGGGCGTGCCGCGCAAATGCTGGCGCAACAGAGTGTAGCAATTACCGGAAATCTCATTGTGCCGGTCGGTGGTCCGAGCCATGGCGAACACTTCGCCGCGCACGTATTCATGGCGCTCCGGCTGGCGTTGTTCCCATTCCAGATAATCGTCGTAGGTGAAGGCGAGGCGTTGCGCGAGTTGGTGCATGGCGGCGCTCCAGGCTGCTATCGTCGATCATCAAAGCTTAGCACGGCGGACCGACCCATCGGCGCGCGGGCTAAACTGAGCGATCCAAACAACCCGGAACATCACGATGGCCACTGAAACCCAGCATTCCATCCCCCTCCCCTTCGCCCACGGCCAACCGGCCGGGTCGGGTCGGTTGCGCGCCGTTCCCGAGGATTTTCAAGTCTGTGAGGAAATCCCTTTTACCCTGGACGGCTCGGGTGAACACGTCTGGCTGTGGGTGCGCAAGCGCGGCGCCAATACCGATTGGGTGGCGCGGCGGCTGGCGGAGCGGGCCGGCGTGCCGCCGGGCGCGGTGAGCTACGCTGGCCTCAAGGACCGCCACGCCGTGACCGAGCAGTGGTTCTCGGTGCATCTGCCCGGCCGGACGGAACCCGACTGGTCGGCGAACCCCGATCCCGATTTCACCGTGCTGACCACGACGCGCCATTCCCGCAAACTGCGGCGCGGCGCGCTGAGCGGCAACGCTTTCCGCATCGTCATCCGCGACCTGGACGGCGAGTCGGCGGAACTGGCGGTGCGATTCCAGCACATCGCCGTGACCGGCGTCCCCAACTATTTCGGCGAGCAACGCTTCGGTCGGGAAGCGGGTAACCTGGAACGGGCCGAGGCGATGTTGCGCGGTGCGTTGAAAGTCCGCGACCGGCATCAACGCGGCCTGTATCTGTCCGCCGCCCGCTCGGCGCTGTTCAACGCCGTGCTGGCGCGGCGGGTGGCCAACGGAATCTGGAATCAGCCGTTATCCGGCGAGGTGTTGATGCTGGACGGAAGTCACAGCAGCTTCGTGATCGACGAGGTGGATGAAACGATCCGCCAGCGGGTCGCTAACCTCGACTTGCATCCGACCGGACCGCTGTGGGGCGCTGGGGAGTTACGCAGCGGCGGCCCAGTCCGGGAACTGGAGGAACAGGTGGCGGCGACGCTGCCGATATTTCGCGACGGCCTGGCGGCGGCGGGGCTGGACCAGGAACGACGGGCGCTGCGGCTGGTGGCGCGCGACGCGACGCTGGAATTCCTTGAACCCCGCAGCGCCGTGGTGGCGTTCAAGCTGCCGGCCGGCGCCTATGCCACCACCGTATTGCGTGAACTGGTCGAGTCACGGAGTTGAACGGTAGGTGGTTCGCTGATCGCCGATAACTGAGACCAACGTGGTCCTGTCCGGCCACTTGAGCGGGTGCGCCAAGGAGTTTGGTTTTTTGAGGATTTGCTTTCAACAAGAAAAAATTTATAATTCGGTCAATTTACTGACCGAATTATCATGTATATACCCCAGCGTCAGCTCGAAAACCTCAAAAATACACTGAAGCCTGGCAAGGTGGTGGTCATTTATGGCGCCCGCCGCACCGGCAAGACGACGCTGCTCAACGAATTCTTGAAGGGGGAAACCGAACCCTGGCTGCTGGTGAATGGAGAGGACATTATCGTTCAGGGGTATCTCTCATCCCAGTCCATTGAAAAATTGAAAGCGTTCGTTGGCAATAACCGTCTCCTGGTCGTCGACGAGGCCCAAAAGGTCCAGAACATTGGACTGAATCTCAAACTGATCGTTGATCATATTCCCGATATCCGCATCGTGGCTACCGGATCATCCTCCTTCGATCTGGCACGCAGCATTGGAGAGCCGTTGACCGGAAGAAAAATCACTCTGATTCAGTATCCTCTCGCCCAATTGGAAATCACCGCCATCGAACAACCCCATGAAACGGCGGCGCGCCTGGAAAGCCGGTTGATCTATGGAGCCTATCCTGAAGTGGTGCTGCTGGAAGATAACCGCGAGCGGGAACAGTATTTAAAGGAACTGGTCTCTTCCTATCTTTACAAGGATATTCTCGAACTTGAGGGCATCCGGCAATCCGCCAAGATTAGCCGACTGCTGCAACTGATGGCGTTCCAGATCGGCAGGGAAGTTTCTTATACGGAGCTGGGCAGCAGCCTGGGAATGAGCAAAAACACGGTGGATCATTATCTTGACTTGCTGGAAAAGGCTTTCGTCATCCAAAAATTGGGAGGTTTCAGCCGTAACCTGCGAAATGAAATCACCAAAAACAGCCGATATTATTTCATTGACAATGGCGTCAGAAATTCGTTGATCAACAATTTCAATGGGCTTGAACTGCGCAATGATGTGGGTGAACTGTGGGAAAATTATCTGGTCATCGAGCGGTTGAAGCGACAGGAGTATCTACGGGAATACGCCAATAATTACTTCTGGCGTACCTATACCAAAAAAGAGTTGGATCTGGTCGAGGAGCGCGGCGGTCAACTTGATGGATACGAGATCAAATGGGGAGCAGCGAAACATCGTCCGCCAAAGGAGTGGATAATGGCCTATCCAAATGCAAAATGGATGTTGATCAATCGTGATAATTATCTGGAGTTTATCGAATAAAAAAGCTGCCCGGCGTATTTCCGGATGGCTGGATGTGGAAAAACTGATGATCTCCACAAATAACTCTTTAACCCGCCTGACTTCCACCAGAACCGCTGAAAAACCTCCTGGATCACCGTCAGCGCCTGCCGGGTCAGCCGGCGTCCTGGAAAGAACGAAAAACAGCTTCCCTGACGCGATTTTGGCACGCCAGCCAGCGGTCCTGGTATGCCAAACCGACCATTTCAGGCTACCATGGCGCATCCATCCCACCGGGATTGTTCCGCATGGCCAAACACACTCCCCTGTATCTCCGCCACGCCGCCCTGGGAGCGAAGCTGGTGGATTTCGGCGGCTGGGACATGCCGCTGCACTACGGTTCGCAACTCGACGAACATCACCGGGTACGCCGCGCCGCCGGTCTGTTCGACGTGTCGCACATGACGATCGTGGACTTCGCCGAACCCGCGCCAACTCGCGCCCTGCTCCGCTATCTGCTGGCTAACGATGTCGCCCGCCTGTATCCCGGCAAGGCGCTATACACCTGCCTGCTGAACGAAGCTGGCGGCGTCATCGACGATCTGATCGTCTACGACCGGGGCGCGGCCGGCTACCGGCTGGTGCTGAACGCCGCTACCCGCGACCAGGACCTGGCTTGGATCACCCCCTTCGCCGCCCGTTTCGGCGCGGCCTGGCGCGAACGCGCCGATCTGGCGATGCTGGCGGTCCAGGGACCGCAGGCGCTGGATCGGTTGGAACCCGTGCTCGGCGCGACCACGATCACCGCGGTTCGCGCGCTCAAGCCGTTTCACGCCCTGGAAGCCGACGGCCTGTTCATCGCCCGCACCGGCTACACCGGCGAGGACGGCGTGGAAATCCTGCCGCTCGCCACTGGAGCGCCCGAACTTTGGGACCGGATTCTCGCCGCCGGCGTCGCCCCCTGTGGACTGGGCGCCCGCGATACCCTGCGCCTGGAAGCCGGCATGAACCTGTACGGCAGCGACATGGACGAAACCACCACGCCACTGGTCTCCGGGCTGGGCTGGACCGTGGCCTGGGAACCGGCGGATCGCGATTTCGTCGGCCGCGCCGCGCTGGAACGGCAACGGACCGTCGGCGTGCCGCAAACCTTCGTCGGTCTGGTCTTGGAAGAACGCGGCGTGCTGCGCGGTCATCAATCCGTCCATGCCGACGACCGCGAAATCGGCCAGATCACCAGCGGCACCTTCTCGCCCACCTTGAACCGCGCCATCGCCCTGGCGCGGGTCGAGACCGGCGTCGGCGCGCGTTGTCAGGTGGAGATTCGCGGCAAGCGGTTGTCGGCGCGGGTGGTCAAGCCGCCGTTCGTCCGCCATGGCCGTGTTCTGATCGAATGACCCCTCCCTCGAACCGTTGTTGAGGAACCGAGCATGAGCAGCATCATTCCCGCCGACCTGTATTACACCGAATCCCACGAATGGGTGCGCCCCAACGACGACGGCACCGTGACCGTGGGCATCACCGACCACGCCCAGCATCTGCTTGGCGATTTGGTCTTCGTGGAAATCCCGGAAGTGGGTCGCGCCGTGGCCGCCGCCGAAAGCTGCGCGGTGGTCGAATCGGTCAAGGCCGCCTCGGATGTCTACAGTCCGCTGGACGGTGTCATCGTGGAAGTGAACGAGGCGCTGGCCGACAACCCGGAACTGATCAACGAGGATCCATACGGCCAAGGCTGGATTTTCCGGCTCAAGACCGACGCCGCGCTGGATGGGTTACTGGACGCCAGGGGCTACGAAGCCGTCGCCGTCGCCGAGGACGAGGACGAAACCTCCCTGGCCAATCCCAAGCTGACCGGCTGACGCGGGACGCGCTGACCATGCCCTTCATTCCCCATACCCCGGCCGACGTCGAGGCGATGCTGGCCGCGATTGGCGCCCCAAATCTGGAAGCTTTGTTCGACGAAATTCCCCCGGCGCTGCGAATCGGCCCATTGCCAGCCCTGCCGGAAGGGTTGAACGAGTTGCAGGCAACCCGGTTGCTGGAAGCGCGGGCGGCGGACACGCCCCGCCCGCTGTGCTTCCTGGGCGCGGGCGCCTACGAGCATCACATTCCGGCGGCGGTCTGGGAAATTACCGGTCGCGGCGAGTTTTACAGCGCCTATACCCCCTATCAGCCGGAAGCCAGTCAGGGCACCTTGCAGGTGCTTTACGAGTACCAGAGCATGATGGCCGGCCTGACCGCGATGGATGTTTCCAACGCCTCGCTGTACGACGGCGCCTCGGCGCTGGCCGAGGCGCTGCTGATGGCGGTGCGCGCCCATCGCAAGGCCAAATCCAAGCGGGTTCTGGTTCCACGTACCTTGCATCCATTGTATCGGCGGACCGTTCACGCCATCGTCCACAATCAAGGCATCGAAGCGGTGGAGTTGCCCTACGATCCGGCCGGCGGCCATACCCCGGTCGAGGCGCTCGCCCCGTATGCCGGACAGGATTTCGCGGCGCTGGTCATCCCACAGCCCAATTTTTTCGGGGTGCTGGAGGATGTGGATTCATTGACTGACTGGGCGCACCACAATCAGATGCTGGCGGTCGCGGTGGTCAACCCCACGGCCCTGGCCATCCTCAAGCCGCCGGGTGAATGGGGCGAAACCGGGGCGGACATCGTCTGCGGCGACGGGCAACCGTTGGGGTCGCCGCTGAGTTCGGGGGGACCCTATTTCGGGTTCCTTTGTTGCCGGCGGGAACTGGTGCGGCAGATGCCGGGCCGGTTGGTGGGCCGCACCGTGGATCTGGACGGCAAACCCGGCTTTACCCTGACGCTCCAGGCCCGCGAGCAGCACATCCGCCGCTCCAAGGCCACGTCCAACATCTGCACCAATCAGGGCTTGATGGCGACCGCCGCCACGCTGTACCTGTCGCTGCTGGGTCCGCGCGGACTGGAACAGGTTGCCGCCGCTTGCCACGCCAACACGCGGGCGCTGGTGGAGCGGCTGACGCAAGTTCGCGGCGTGGAACGGGTTTTCGACCGGCCGGTGTTCCATGAAGCGGCGCTGAAACTGCCGCGCCCCATCAACGAAGTATTGGACGGTTTGCTGACGCGCGGCATTCTCGGCGGCTTCGATCTGCGCGGCGAGTATCCCGAACTGGGCAACGCATTGTTGGTCTGCGCCACCGAAACCCGGGACGAAACGGATTTGCAGCGGTACGCGGCGGCGCTGGCGGAAGTGGTTTAGCCCGCGCGGAAATGCCCGTGGCTTGCTCGACGCATCAGACTGAAGCAAGCCGATGGGTGGCGAGCCAGCCCGCTACCGACTGCCGCGCCGGGTGTGAGCGATCAGCACCGCCACCGCGCAGGACGCCATGCGGGTGCGGACGTTGTCGGCGCGGCTGGTCAGGATGATCGGCGCCCGCGCGCCCAGCACGATGCCGGCGGCGTCGGCCTGCGCCATGAAGGTGAGCTGCTTGGCCAGGATGTTGCCCGCTTCCAGATCGGGCACCAGCAGGATGTCGGCGTCGCCCGCCACCTCGGACTTGATCCCCTTGATCTCGGCCGCCACCTTGCTGATGGCGTTGTCCATCGCCAGCGGCCCGTCCAGCAGCCCGCCGACGATCTGTCCTCGGTCCGCCATCTTGCAGAGCGAGGCGGCCTCGGTGGTCGAGGCGATCTTGACGCTGATGGTTTCCACCGCCGACAGAATCGCCACCTTGGGCCGCTCGATCCCCAGAATCCGGGCCAGATCGATGGCGTTCTGACAAATGTCGCGCTTGTCGTCGAGCGCGGGGTAGATGTTGATCGCGGCGTCGGTGACCAACAGCAACTTGTGATAGGACGGCACGTCCATGCAGAACACGTGGCTCACCCGGCGCTCGGTGCGAATCCCGGTCTCGGCGCGCATGGCCTCGTGCATCAGCTCGTCGGTATGCAGGCTCCCCTTCATCAACACTTCCGCCTGGCCGTTGCGCACCAGTTCCACCGCCTTGGCGGCGGCGGCGTGGCTGTGCGGGACATCCACGATCTCGAAGGGACCAATGTCGATCTGGTATTTATCCGCCGTGGCGCGAATCTTGTCCGCCGGCCCGACCAGGATCGGCAGGATCAGACTGGCCTCCGCCGCCTCCACCGCGGCGGTGAGCGAGGATTCGTCGCAGGGATGGGCGACGGCGGTGACGATATCGGGCAGCGGCGCGCAATACTCGATCAGCCGATTGAATTTGTCGTGGGTCTGAATCGCCATCGAGGCCAACTCTGGCCGTGGTGTAGTGATTTTCTCCGCTGGCGCGATCACCTCGACCGTCGCTTCCATCACGGTCTCGCCCTGCTGGTTGACGGCGGCGCAAGCGAACACCACGATTCTGCGGTCCGGGCGCTTTTCCCGTACCTCGGCGGTCAGGGTCAGGGTGTCGTTCAGATGCACCGGCCGCAGGTAGCGGAACGACTGGGCGGCGAACACGCTGCCTGGACCCGGCAACTGGCAGCCGAACAGCCCCGACAGCAGGCTGGCCGTCCACATGCTGTGGCCAATCCGTTGCCCGGCCTGATACTGGCGAGCGAATTTCTCGTCCAGGTGGGTGGGATTCAGGTCGCCGGTCAGCGTGGCGAACAGTTGAATGTCCAGCGGTTTCAGGGTGCGGGTCAGGCTGACCTTCTCGCCGATCTCGATTTCGGCGAAAGTGCGGTTGGTGATGGTGTCGGCGTGCATGGCGATTCCTCCCAAGGCGGGCGTTGCGAGGCGCAGTTCAGCGATTCGATAACCGTTTCAATTTTAGCTCGTTTTGCATTGCAACACTCACTACCATCGGAGTTCGATCCCATGAGCGTCAATGCGGGCCATCTGTTCGCGGGCATCCCGACCGCCCTGCCGGCGGAGCGGTTCGACCTTCTTCTATGCATGGGTGGTTGCCGGCTGGAACGCATTGTTTCCATCGGTCACGCCACTCCACCCGGTCAATGGTACGATCAGGATGAAGGCGAATGGGTCGCGTTATTGCAGGGTCGGGCCGAGTTGCGGTTCGCCGACGAAGAAGCCCCGCGTATCCTGACGCCGGGTGATTACGTCTGGATTCCGGCGCATCGCCGGCATCGGGTGGAATGGACCAGCCACGATCCGCCAGCGGTCTGGCTGGCGCTGCATATCGAAGGCCACGACAATATCCGATGATTCAGCTTGGTTTCAGCTTCATCTTGCAAAATGGCGGTCCCGTGGCATGATTAACCCTATCGGACTTATTTGGTCAAAAATCGGGGGGATAAACGAATGAAAAAACCATTGGCGATGATCTTGGCGGGTGGAATCCTGGGCATGGGCGTACTGACGGCCGCCAACGCGGCTGGCCAGAAGCCAGAAGAGGTGGTCGAGTACCGAAAATCCGTTTACACGATCATCGGCTGGAATTTCAAACCCATCGGCGCGATGGTCAAGGGTGAGGTTCCGTTCGACGCCGCCGCCGTGGCCCGGCACGCTCAATACGTCGAGATGATGAGCAAGGCGGCCCCCGAGGGTTTTTCCAAGGGTACCGGGCCGGATGTGGTGAAGAGTACCGAGGCCAAGCCGGAAATCTGGACGAAATGGAGCGAATTCGAAACCAAGATGACTAATTTCCAACAGGAGGCCGCCAAGCTGGCCGAAGTCGCCAAGGGCGGCAAGGAAGCGGACATCAAGGCGCAGTTCGGCAAGACCGCCGAAACCTGCAAGGCTTGCCATAAGGAATTCAGGAAGGATTGACGGTTTCGCGGATTGTCGAACCCAAAGGCCATGCCGAAGCATGGCCTTTGTCGTTTCCGCCGCTGCTCAACGCACCAGCAACCAAACCGCCACGACCGCGACCGCCAGCACCGCCAGCCCTCGCCATGGACTGACGATGCGCGGGGCCGAGCCAGCCTGTTCCGGCGGCAGGCGTTTAACACCGCTCAACATCGGGTGAACCAGATTCTCGCGCTTGACCAGCAGGTAGAACAGCACCGCCGAGAGATGGACCGCGATCACCAGCAACAGCAGATTGAAATTGAATTTGTGGATCGTGGTCAGCCAGTCGCTGGTCCCTTTCGAAACCCAGCCGTACAGCGGTCCCTCGGTCGCGATGTCGTCGTTGGCGAACAGACCGGTCCCCGCCTGGATCAGCAGTAGCGCCAGCATCGCCATGATGGACCAACCACCCATCGGATTATGTCCAAGATACAACGGCGTTTCACCGCGCAGCAGTGCCTTGACGTACTCCAAAGCCGCGCCGGGACCCCGCACGAAATCACCAAAGCGCGCGGTGTCGCTGCCCACGAATCCCCACATCAGGCGAAACAGCACCAGCGCCAGCACCGCATAGCCGCCCCAGACATGCCAACTCATGGTGCCGCTTTCCTCAGCGGTCAGCCATTGCGCGATCATAAGCGCCACCAGAGACCAGTGGAACAGACGGGTAGGTAAATCCCATACTCTAATATTTTGAAATACAGTATTTTTTTCTGACATCAACCATCACCTCGCTCAACGGTGCGCCCACGAACAAACCGTACTGACTCCATTCTTGACGAACTCGGGTCAGCTAACAACCACCACACAATTTCGACGCCCCTGTCAAAATCAAGAGAAACTGTTACCATAATGTAAAGTATTGTTTCTATGCTTTCCCCAAGACAATGAAATGCGGTTTAAAAATAACGTGTTGCGAGGCTTGACGACATGATTCCGCAGCCGATCTACGAACTTTTGCCTTATCTCTACATGCTGGCGGGGTTGATCACGTTATTCGCCTTGGATAATATCCTTGGAAAGCTATGTGGAGTGATCCTGATCATTGCGGGCGTGATCATCCAGCAGGTCCGGGCTCGGGCCCGCGGCAAGAAGTCGATCCGTTCGGCGAATGTGGGGCGCGAGCCCCGCTCGGGCCGACCCGCCGCCAATACCGGGCGTGAACCCGCTTCCAGAAGATCCTTGCCCGACCGCCCTTCCAAGCGGCCATGAGACCATCCACCCATCCATGAATGCGCAATCCACCGAACGGTTCGAACGGCGACTGAGTCGCCCGGCCTCCCCAGGGAGCGCCGGGGTCTTGATGTCGCCGTTCATTCCCATGAACCGTTTCGAGGATTGTTCCCATGTCTGACCTGTATCGATCCCGCGTCTTCCGCGTTCCCGTCAGCGTTCATCCCTCTGTTTTCGCGCGCGCCCTCTCCTTGTCCCTGCCGCGACTAAGTCACGGTCGTCGGGCCTAGCGGCGGCCTGGCGGCCGGATTCGCGCCGTGTTCGTGCTTGAAAACACACCATACCCTGTAGTTTGTTGAGAGAGGAATTTTCCCATGCGCGTTGACGCCACCCAAAAGTATCGACCTTTTCCACCCGTCCAATTACCGAACCGGCAGTGGCCGTCGCGAATCCTGACCCAAGCTCCAATCTGGTGCAGCGTGGATTTGCGCGACGGCAACCAGGCGCTGATCGAGCCGATGGGCACCGACCGCAAGCGCCGCATGTTCGAATTGCTGGTTCAGTTGGGTTTCAAGGAAATCGAGGTTGGCTTTCCCGCCGCTTCGCAAACCGATTTCGATTTCGTCCGCTACCTGGTCGACCACCGGCTGATCCCCGACGACGTGCGCGTCCAGGTCCTCACCCAGTCGCGAGAGCACCTGATTCGCCGCAGCTTCGAGGCGTTGCGGGGCGTGAAAAAGGCCATCGTCCATCTTTACAACTCCACTTCGCCGATCCAGCGGCAAGTCGTCTTTGGGCTGGACAAGGCCGGGATCGTGGACATCGCCGTCTCCGGCGCCCGGTTGATGCGGGAGATCGCCGCCGAGCATCCCGCCACCGAATGGACCTTTGAGTATTCCCCGGAAAGCTTCAGCGCCACCGAACTCGACTTCGCGCTGGAAGTGTGCGAGGCGGTGGTCGAGGTCTGGCGACCGACGCCGGAACACAAGGTGATTCTCAACCTGCCGGCGACCGTGGAAATGGCCACCCCCAATGTCCACGCCGACCAGATCGAATGGTTCTGCCGCCATCTGAGCCGACGCGATTCGGTATCGATCAGCGTCCATCCGCACAACGACCGCGGCACCGCCGTCGCCGCCGCCGAGTTGGCGCTGTTGGCCGGCGCCGACCGGGTCGAGGGGACCTTGTTCGGCAACGGCGAGCGCACCGGCAACGTGGACATCGTGACCCTGGCGTTGAACCTGTTCACCCAGGGCGTGGATCCGAAGCTGGATCTGTCCGACATCAACGCCGTGGTCCGCGCCGCCGAGTACTGCAACCAGTTGCCGGTGCATCCGCGCCATCCCTACGCGGGCGAACTGGTATTCACCGCCTTTTCCGGTTCGCATCAGGACGCGATCAAGAAAGGCCTGGCTGCGAATGCCGGCGGTACGCTTTGGGACGTGCCCTATCTGCCGATCGACCCGGCCGACGTGGGCCGCACCTACGAGGCGGTGATCCGGATCAACAGCCAGTCCGGCAAGGGAGGCGTCGCCTACCTGCTGGAGAAGGATCACGGGCTGCGCCTGCCGCGCCGCTTGCAGATCGAGTTCAGCCAAGCGGTGCAGGGCATCGCCGACGCCACCGGCAAGGAACTCACCTCGACCGACCTCTGGGCGGCCTTTGAGGCGGAATATCTGCAACCCGCCGATCTGTACCGCCTGGTCGAGCACCGCGCCATTCCCGACAGCCATGCCAGCGGGATGTGCAAACTGACGGCGACGATCCGCGAACGCGGGCGGGAACGGCTGATTTCCGGCAAGGGCAACGGCCCCATCGACGCCTTCACCGACGCCCTGAACCGGCATTGCGGACTGGACGCGCGGGTGGTGGATTATCACGAGCACGCCATCGGCGCCGGCGCCAACGCCAACGCCGTGTCCTACGTCGAAGTTCGCATGGACGGCGAGCCGACCACCTGGTTTGGCGTCGGCATCGACGGCAACATCGTTACCGCCTCGTTGAACGCGGTGGTCAGCGCCGTCAACCGGGGGTTGCGACCAACGGCGAACCTGGTGGAAACCCGCGAACGATCCCGACGGATCGTGGGTCTGGGCGGTTGACGCGCGCCAGAAAAAAAGGGGTGGAGCGAACGCCGCGTTCGCCCACCCCCAATCCACGCGCCTCCGTTCGCCGACCCCATTCACGATTGCCCAAAAAATTCGGTGATCCTCACGGTAAACCGCCCTTGGACTTGCCCAACAATCTTTACAAACAACATGCCATAACGTTATTAATTGAAAAATAAGAAAAATAAGTTCTCTCTCGCCATTTAAGCAACCGGTTTCGAATGTCGTCCGGTCCATAGTGGTCGGTTGAACCGGTTCAATTTGAACCAGCGCGCCATTCCGAAGCGGGCGATGCCAGCGGGACCGGAGAGCCTGGCCCGACTTGATCGCGAGTCGCCACGGGCGTTGGACTGTTCTATGCTTAAAATGCAACGCGCCCGCGCCCCCGAAAGCCAGGAGGAGTCTTCGATGTGCAACGTCTGTGGTTGTGGTGAGGGAGAAATCCGCGTCGAGGAACACCCGTTCCCCGAACATCGGTACGATCACGCCCATCCTCATGGCGACGGCCATGCTCACGCTCACCCACGCGACCCTGGCGGGATTCACGCCTCTGCTGCCTTTGCCCAGGCGCCCGCCGCCGATTCCACCCGGTTGCTGCGGCTCGAACAGGATCTGCTGGCCTACAACCAGGGCTTCGCCGACGCCAACCGGCGGCTGTTCGAAACGCGGGGCTTGCTGGCGTTGAATCTGGTGTCCAGCCCCGGTTCCGGCAAGACCAGCCTGCTGGCGCGGACCCTGGAGGCGCTGCGGGAGGAAATGCCGCTGGCGGTAATCGAGGGCGACCAGCAAACCAGCCGTGACGCCGACCGTCTCCGCGCCACTGGCGTACCGGCGATCCAGGTCAATACCGGCAAGGGCTGCCATCTCGATGCCCATATGATCGGCCATGCTTTCGAGTCCCTGGCGCTGTCCGAGGGCGGCGTGCTGTTCATCGAAAACGTCGGCAATCTAGTGTGCCCGGCCGGTTTCGACCTGGGCGAGGCGCATAAGGTAGTTGTGCTCTCGGTGACCGAGGGCGAGGACAAACCGCTCAAATATCCGAACATGTTCGCCGCCGCCGATCTGCTCCTGCTCAACAAGATCGACTTGCTGCCGCATCTGGATTTCGACGTGGAGCAATGTCTGGAATACGCCCGGCGCACCAATCCCGATCTCGCCGTCCTGCAACTGTCGGCCCGCACTGGGGCAGGCATGACCGACTGGCTGGACTGGCTGCGGGTCGAACGGCGCGCGGTGCTGCGACGGCAGGTGGAGCGCTTGGAGGACCGATTGGTCGAGGCCCGCGCCCGGCTGGAAGCATGAGCGGCTGAACGGAAGCGTAATGGCGGAGCCCATCCCCGACGTTGCCGTCGAACCGACCAGTCGACTGGCGATCCACATTCGCGGTCAAGTCCAGGGGGTCGGGTTCCGGCCATTCGTTTACCGGCTGGCCCACGACTTGAGATTGGGCGGCTGGGTGCGCAACGACGCCGCTGGAGTCGCCATCGAGGCGCAGGGACCGGCGACGGCATTGGAACGGTTTCTGACCGCGCTACGCCAACCGCCGCCGCTGGCCCGGATCGACGAATTGCAAACCATGACTCTGTCGGCGCGCGTTGGGCCAGAAAATTTCCACATTCACGCCAGTCACGCCGGCCCGGTGCTGGCGGAAATCACCCCTGATGTCGCGGTTTGCGCCGCTTGCCTGGCCGAGTTGTTCGATCCCGCCGACCGTCGTTATCGCTACCCCTTCGTCAACTGCACCCACTGCGGCCCGCGCTACACCATCACTCGCGCCCTGCCCTACGACCGGCCCAACACCAGCATGGCCGGCTTCCCGCTCTGCCCGGACTGCGCGCGTGAATACCACGATCCCGCCGACCGCCGCTTTCACGCCCAGCCGGTGGCCTGTCCGGTGTGCGGGCCGCGCCTGAGTCTGCGCGACGCCCAGGGAAACCCCATAACCGTCGCCGACGCCGTCGCCGCCACGCTGGAGCGATTGCAAGACGGGGCGATTGTGGCCATCAAGGGGTTGGGCGGGTTCCATCTGGCTTGCGACGCCCACAACGCCGCCGCAGTCGCCCGATTGCGCCAGCGCAAGCAGCGTGAGGCCAAGCCGTTCGCGGTAATGGCCGCCAATCTGGCCTCGCTGGCGCCATGGGTCGAATGCAACGAGCACGAACAACAACTGCTGGAAGCGCCGGAACGGCCCATCGTGCTGTTGCGCCAACGGGCGGGCGTGGCTGCCGCGCTGGCCGGGGTCGCGCCCGGCATGGATCGGCTCGGCGTGATGCTGCCTTACACGCCACTGCATTACCTGCTGTTTCACCAGGCCGCCGGTCGACCCGACGGTGGCGACTGGCTGACACGGCCCTGGCCGCTGTTGCTGGTGATGACCAGCGCCAACCCTGGCGGTGAACCCCTGGTCATTGATGACGAGGAAGCCTTCGCCCGGCTGGCCGGGATCGCCGACGGCTTCCTTACCCACGACCGGGCCATCGTCGCCCGCTGCGACGACAGCGTTCGGTTCTGGCGCCCCAGCGGTGCGGCGTTCGTGCGCCGCGCGCGCGGCGACGTTCCACGCCGCATCGCCCTGCCCGCCGCCGGTCCGCCGGTGCTGGCCTGCGGCGGCTGGCTGAAGAACACGATCTGTCTGACCCGCGACGCCCAGGCGTATCTGTCACCGCACATCGGCGACCTCGACCATGCCGCTGCCTGCCAGGCCCTGGAGGAAACGGTCGAACGGCTGCTGGATACCCTGCGCATCGCGCCGGAGCGAGTGGCCCGCGACCGCCATCCGGACTTTTACAGCAGCCGCTTCGCCGCCGCGTTCGCCGCCGAACGGAGTCTGCCCTGCGTGACCGTGCAGCACCACCACGCCCATATTGCCGCCGTCGTCGCCGAGCAAAACCTGAACCGGCCGCTGCTGGGGCTGGCGCTGGACGGGGTGGGTCTGGGCGACGACGGAGGTCACTGGGGCGGGGAATTGCTGTGGGTGGACGGCGCGCGCTACCGGCGTCTCGGTTCCCTGCGGCCATTGCCCCTGCCCGGTGGCGACCGCGCCGCCCGCGAACCGTGGCGCATGGCCGCTGCTGTATTGCATGCGCTGGGTCGGGGCGACGAAATCCCGCGCCGCTGGCCCGGACCGCTGGCGGAGCCGGTTCACCGCCTGCTGGAACGGGGGGACGAGACCCATTGCCCCCTCACCAGCAGCGCCGGGCGGCTGTTCGATGCCGCCGCCGCCCTTCTGGACGTGCGCCGGATCAGCGATTACGAAGGTCAGGCGGCCATGGAGCTGGAAGCGCTCGCCGCAACCCACGGTCCCGCCGCGCCGCTCGCCGACGGCTATCATTTGACCGAAAGTGGCCAACTCGATCTGCTGCCACTGCTGGCCTGGCTGGCCGATCAGGCCATCGAACCCGCGCTGGGCGCGGCCCGATTTCACGCCACACTGGCGTTGGCCCTGGCGGACTGGGTCACGCGCGCCGCGCGGCGAGAAGCGGTGACCGACATCGCCCTGGGCGGCGGCTGTTTCCTCAATCGTCCGCTGAGCGTTCAGGCACGCGATGGGCTGGAACGAAACCACCTGCGCGTCCACGAGGCTCATCAGGCGCCGCCGAACGATGGCGGCCTCAGCCTGGGGCAGGCGTGGGTCGCGATGCAGGTTTCCGTCTGAAGCTATCCCCCGACCCGAGGTTCTTAACCATGTGTCTCGCCATCCCCGCGCAAGTCATCGAAACGCCGGATACCGAAACCGCCGTGGTGGAATTGGGCGGCATCCGCAAGTCCATCTCCACCGCCCTGCTGGACGAGGTGGCGGTGGGCGATTACGTTATCGTCCATGTCGGCTACGCGCTTGAACGCTTGAACGTGGCCGAAGCCGAGGCCACCCTGCGTCTGTTCGCCGAATTGGCGACCAGCGCGGCCGAGACGCCAGATCCAGCCATTAAATCCTTCTGAATTAAGGAGTTGATTTCATGAAAGCCGTCATCCTCGATCAACTCGGTGGTCCCGAACAATTGCGCATCGGCGATGTCGCCACCCCGGAACCGGGTCCGGGCCAGGTTCGGGTGCGCCTGCGCGCTTCGGCGCTCAACCGCCGCGATGTCTGGATCACGCTCGGCCAGTATCCGGCTATCCGGCTGCCCTGCACCACCGGTTCGGATGGCGCCGGGGTGGTGGACAAGCTTGGTCCCGAAGCGCCGGCGGACTGCCTGGGGCGGGAGGTGGTGATTTATCCCGCCTACGACTGGGGCCCGGACCCGCGCTTTCCCGGTCCCACTTTTCGCGTGCTGGGGATGCCGGACCCCGGCACTTTCGCCGAATACATTTGCGTTCCCGTCGGCCATGTGTTTCCCAAGCCGGCGTTTCTGAGCTGGGAACAGGCCGCCGCCATCCCGCTGGCCGGTCTGACCTCCTGGCGGGCGCTGATGACGCAAGGGGCGGCGCAAGCCGGAGAAACCGTGCTGGTCACCGGCATCGGCGGCGGCGTGGCCACCTTCGCCTTGAAGTGGGCGGTGGCGCTGGGCGCACGGGTGTTCGTGACCAGCGGCGATGAAGCCAAGCTGGAACAAGCCCGGCAAATGGGGGCGGCGGGTGGCGTCAACTATCGGGCGGGTGACTGGGACAAGCAACTGGCCAAAATGACCGGCGGCGTGGACGTGGTCATCGATGGCACCGGCGGTCCGGCCTTCAAAGGCTGCTTTTCGGTGCTCAAGCCGGCCGGCCGGTTGGTGATCTACGGCGCGACCGCCGGCAACCCGCCCACCGGACTGGAGATGGCCAAGTTGTTCTTCCGACAGGCGCGCATCGTCGGTTCCACCATGGGTTCACCGGATGAATTCGCGGCCATGCTGCGCTTCGTCGACGCTCACCGGATCGAGCCTGCCCTGGATCGGGTGTTCGCGCTCGACGAAGCGATCGTCGCCCACCAGCGATTGCTGGCGGCCGAACAACTGGGCAAGATCGTGTTGCGACATGGTGGCGAAACGACCTAAAGTCGGCGCCAAGACCCTTCAAATTGGGTTTATTACGGGGTAACCGTTCAGATCCCTTGGTGGCTTCATCCTGTATTGATGGGTTTCGCTACGCTCAACCCATCGCCGTGTGGGACGAGGGGGCTGAATGCTTACATTACGGTTTGGGGCGCCGCTTAACAACCTGCCCGCATAACCTATTGTCCGTCTTATGCGTACAATTCTCAAAATTGCTTGACGCAGTGCAATACGATCTTTATACTGCAATGCAGCATTCCTAGTGAATGCCAGTCGGTTCACCCGTCCTCATGGGTGGATGCGGATTGAAGCAATCCTCCTTTGGTGGTTCTTTGCCGAGACAGTCAAATCGTCTCGGCTTTTTTGTTGCGCTGCAAAAAATTACTTGACGCACCGCAGCAAATCCGTTTATTTTATGCCTCAGACATCGTTCGGATGTTGTTCTTCTCTAACCTTCCTTTGGTGGTTATTGGCCGGGGTCTCGAACCCCGGCTTTTTTTATGCCCTCACGAGCGGGATTGGCGCCGGGAACTTTCCAGCCAGAAAGGCTCCGATACCAGACGCATTGCCCCCTCTTCCCAAGCCATTATCCCAACGCCAATGACACCTGGACCGCATCGCTCGCTTCCACTACTCAGCAAACCGCTGGTGTTCGCCGCCAGCCTGCTGCCGCTGGCCTGGATCATCTGGCTGGGCTGGCAAGGCCAGTTGGGCGCCAATCCGGTCGAAACCCTCAGCCATCGCACCGGCGACTGGAGTCTGCGCTTCCTCCTGCTAACCCTGGCGGTGACGCCGCTGCGGCGGCTGACCGGCTGGAACGGGTTGCTAAAATTTCGGCGGATGCTGGGCCTGTTCGCCTTTTTCTATGTTTGCCTGCATCTTGGCGTGTATCTGGTGTTCGACCAGTTTTTCGATTGGGGCGCCATCGTGGCGGACATCGCCAAGCGGCCCTACATCACGGTGGGATTCACCGGCTGGCTGCTATTGATCCCGCTGGCGGTCACTTCCACCCACGGGATGATCCGGCGGCTGGGACGCAACTGGCAGCGGTTGCACCGCCTGGTTTATCTCATCGGCGTGCTCGGTGTGCTGCACTATCTGTGGCTGGTCAAGGCCGACCTGACCGAGCCGTTGCTGTACGGCGGGATATTGGGCGCGCTTCTGGGATATCGCCTGTGGTGGTGGCGCGCTCACTCGGCCACGATCAACCGCTCGACCCGCTGAAACCCGCGCGGCAATGGCTTGCCCCGGCGGCCCCGCTCGCCTGCATAATTTTCCAGATCGGCCGGTTTGAGCTTCAAGTCCCGTTTTCCGGCGGTCAGCACCAGGCCCCGTCCCGGCGGGGCGAGGGTCAGGATCGTCAATCGCTCCTCGCCCGGCAAGTCGAGAATCTTGTTGCCCTTGCCCTTGGGCAGGCGCGGTAGCTCCTTGACGGGGAACAACAATAATCGACCGCCGCTGCCCACCGCCGCCAGTCGGTCGGCTTCCATTCCCGTAACGGGCAGGGGCGGCAGGATGCGCGCGCCATCCGGCACGGTCAGCACCAGTTTGCCGGCCTTGTTGCGACTCGTCAGATCGTCGAACGCGCAGATGAAACCGTAGCCGGCGTCGGTCGCCAGCAGGTAAAGGTCGTCGGTGTTACCCAGCAGGACGCTGACGAAATTGGCCCCATCGGGCGGACTGAGCTTGCCGCTCAACGGTTCGCCGTAGCCGCGCGCCGAGGCCAGCCCCGCCACCGGCAAGGTGTAAGTCCGGCCGGTACTGTCCAGGAAAACCGCCGATTGATTGCTGCGGCCCTGTGCCTGGGCCAGAAAACCGTCGCCGGCCTTGTAGCTCAACGCCGTCGCGTCGATCTCGCGCCCCTTGGCGGCCCGCACCCATCCTTTTTGCGACAGCACCACCACCATCGGCTCACTCGGGGTCAGGCTGGTCTCGTCCAGCGCTTGCGCCGGCCGCCGCTCCACCAGCGGACAACGCCGGGGATCGGCGTAGCGTTTGGCGTCGTCCTGAATCTCCTTGCGGATCAGCGCTTTTAGCCGTTTTTCGGAACTCAGCAACAGTTGCAACTGTTCTTGTTCCTTGCGCAGTTCGTCCTGCTCGCCCCGCAGCTTCATTTCCTCTAGTCGGGCCAGATGGCGCAGCTTGGTTTCCAGAATCGCCTCGGCCTGGGCATCGGACAGTTGGAAGCGGGCCATCAACACCGGCTTGGGCTTGTCCTCAACGCGCAGGATGCGGATCACCTCGTCCAGATTGAGATAGGCGATCAGCAAGCCGTCGAGAATATGCAGGCGCTGCTCGACCTGATCGAGCCGGTATTGCAACCGCCGGCGCACCGTGGCGATCCGATAGCGCAGCCATTCTTCGAGAATCTGCTTGAGATTTTTGACTTGTGGCCGGCCGTCCAGGCCGATCATGTTCAGATTGACGCGGTAGCTTTTCTCCAGATCGGTGGTGGCGAACAAATGATCCATCAACAGGTCCACGTCCACCCGGTTGGAACGCAGCGCCAACACCAGCCGGGTTGGGTTTTCGTGGTCGGATTCGTCGCGCAAGTCCTCGACCATCGGCAGTTTTTTGTCGCGCATCTGGGCGGCGATCTGCTCCATGAGCCGCGCCCCCGACACCTGATGCGGCAGGGCGGTGATCACCACGGCCTCGCCGTTTTCCCGTTCGAAGCGGGCGCGCAACCGCACCGCGCCGTTGCCGGTCTGGTAGAGCCGGCGCAATTCCTCGCGGGGGGTGACGATTTCCGCGCCACCAGGGAAATCCGGCGCGGGCACGAGTTCGCACAAGGCGTCCAGATCACAATCGGGTTGATCCAGCAAGTGAACGCAAGCCGCCGCGACTTCACCAAGATTGTGCGGCGGGATGTCGGTGGCCATGCCGACGGCGATGCCGGTCGCGCCGTTCAGCAGCACATGCGGTAAGCGGGCCGGCAGCAGGACGGGTTCGTCCAGCGTGCCGTCGAAGTTGGGGGTCCAGTCCACCGTGCCCTGCCCGAGTTCCGCCAGCAGCACCTGGGCGAACGGCGACAGCCGCGCCTCGGTGTAGCGCATGGCGGCGAAGGATTTGGGATCGTCGGGCGAACCCCAGTTGCCCTGCCCGTCCACCAGCGGATAGCGGTAGGAAAACGGCTGGGCCATCAACACCATGGCTTCGTAGCAGGCCAGGTCGCCGTGGGGGTGGTATTTGCCCAAGACATCGCCCACGGTGCGGGCGGATTTCTTGTGCTTGGCGCCAGCGTTCAGGCCGAGTTCGGACATGGCGTAGACGATGCGGCGTTGCACCGGCTTCAACCCGTCGCCGATATGCGGCAAGGCCCGGTCGAGAATGACGTACATGGAATAGTCCAGATACGCCTTTTCGGTAAAGACCTTCAGCGGGACACGCTCGGCGCCGTCGGCGGTGAATGATTCGGTAGGATCAGCCATGATGGAACCAGGAAAAGTGTTCGGTGGAGAAGTATTAATGATCAATATGTTATCCTAATTCCCAGCCGAATTTTGATCTTTGCGCCAGAAAACCGTGTAAGCCCTCCATGAGAATGATAAATTGCACGGATGAACCCTCGTTTCGTCCAACAACAACCCGTCGATCTACTCGCCCAGTTCCCGGCGGTGGTCTTGCTGGGCCCGCGTCAGGCGGGCAAGACCACGCTGGCTCTGGCCGAAATTGCCAGGCGGGGCGATGCGCTTTATCTTGACCTGGAACTGCCCTCGGCCCAACGTCAGTTGGACGATCCCGAGGGTTTCCTGCTCGCCCAACGCCATCGTTTGGTGATCCTGGACGAAGTGCAGCGTATCCCGAAATTGTTCGCCGTGCTGCGGGGCGTTATCGATATCCGTCGGCGGGATGGCGAAACCGCCGGCCAATTCTTGCTTCTCGGCTCCGCCTCCGGCGTCCTGCTGCAACAAGCCAGCGAAAGCCTGGCTGGACGGGTAGCGCGCCTGGAACTGACCCCCTTCCAGGCGCGCGAAGTGTTGCCGTCCACCGCAGTCGGCGCCGACCTGCATCCGCTCTGGGTGCGCGGTGGGTTCCCTCTGTCTTGGCTGGCGCCGGACGATGCGGCCAGCCTGCGCTGGCGCGAAGCCTTCATCGCGACCTACCTGGAACGGGACATTCCGACCCTCGGACCCCGTATTCCGGCGACCACCCTGCGTCGCCTGTGGACCATGCTGGCCCATGTCCAAGGTGGTCTGCTCAACCACTCGCAACTGGCCGCGTCGCTCGCGGTCAGCGGGCAGACCGTGGCCCGCTACATCGACATCCTGGCCGATCTGATGCTGGTCCGCCGCCTGCCCGCCTGGCATGGCACCGTGGGCAAGCGACTGGTGCGCGCCGAAGGTGTACGTGCGCGACAGCGGCATCGTGCATGCCCTGCTGGGTCTGACGAACCTGGAATCGACCTTGGGCCACCCGGTGGCCGGCGCAAGCTGGGAAGGTTTCATGATCGAACAATTGCTCGCCGCCGCGCCCCAGGCCGAAGCCAGCTTTTATCGCACTTCGCACGGGGCGGAAGCCGACCTGGTGCTGGATTTTCGCAACGGTGAGACCTGGGTGGTGGAAATCAAGCGGACCTCGGCGCCCACGGTATCGAAGGGTTTCCACCAGGCCGCCGCCGACGTGAGAGCGATCCGCAAACTGCTGGTCGCCCCGGTGGCCGCGCCCTACCCGATGCGGGACGGCGTCGAGGTGATGAATCCACTCACCGCCGCCGCGCGAGTGATGGGACAACCGTAGAATGGCAAGATTTATCCATCCCGCAAAACGGTCGCTCCGGAATTGGGAAACAGTTCGGCCAAGTCGATCACGGCATCGGGACAGAGAATCGACGCAATTTGGCCGGTGCGGCGGCAATCCCGCTGCCGATAGATGCCGTTGATCGGCTCGCGGTAGATTTCCAGTTGTCGATTTTGAATGTCCAGTAGCCAGACTTCCGGGATACCGTTTTTTGCGTACAGGGGAATTTTGACATCGCGATCATAGCGGAGCGTGCTGTCCGATATTTCGATGATGAGCAAAATATCTTCGGCATGAGGATGCGCGGCCCTGTAATAGTCCTGTCGCCAGCGCAGTAGGGCGATATCGGGCTGAGGTTCTTCGTAATTGCCGAGCACCACCGGGTTTTGTCCGGCAACGACCGCCTTGCCATGCAGCCGATAAGCGAGAAGACTCAGCAAATGATTGTTGTGCCCCGCATGTTCGCTGCCGATCGGCGCCATCTCGATAATCTCCCCATCGATCAATTCCACCCGCGAATCTTCATGCAATAAGCCGACTTCGGCCATGCGGTGATATTCCGCCACGGTCCAGCGGTGGCGCGGTTGGGAGTTCAGCAATTCACGTTCTGCTAACGGTGTTGACATGATATGTCCTCACGCCCGGATGGTTTGTAATGGAAAGCGGCTATTTGGCCGGCGCGTAATTCAGCAGCTTTTGCACCAACGGCATGAGCAGTGTCTTATCGGTCGGTTCCTTGACGATTTCGATGCCAAGCAGTCACGCCGCAAGGATTTCCAGGTCTTCATCGAGGTAACTACGATCTATACACTTGTAATTGACCAGCAGAGTGGTGACGGTACGCTCGGAAACCCCAAAATAATGCGCTACATCCTCTCTCGCATCAGCCGAATAATCGCCGTCCATCTGCTCTTTCAATGCCTCGAATGGGCACAACAGTTCAGCGGCAAATGCCCGCTGAAACTTTTGCCGATAGGTATAAGCCCGCGTTGCAGGCAGTAACCGCTCGTTGAGATAGCCAGTGGTCAACCTGTCACCCAGTAGACGTGCCAATTCGAAGCGCCGCCCCGTTGCCCATTTCGACCGTAGTACAATGTGGCCAGCTTTGCCGGATTCGTCGTCCAAGCTGAAGGCGAAGACATGACCAGCCGACGGAGACGCTGCTAGCACTTGCACCGAAACACCCGAAAGATCCGCAAGACGCTGATCTGGGAGCGGTCCCGATTGGAGGCCACAAGCAACTCGCAGTACACGGGCGGTCTCGTATCCATGTCGCCAAGCAGGAACTTGATCGCGTGGAGGTAGTTCGGTTGTCGGGAGCAAGGGGATATCTCCGGGCCGTGTATCCGTTCCGATGGTGGCCGCCAGCGCGGTAAGATCGCTCATTCTGGGGATTGATCTTCCAGGTTGATGATCGGCGGCCAGTTCCTGGATCGCATCCCAACCGAACCCTTCGGCGTCGGCAAACAATCGCTCGATTTCTTCCACAGAGGCTTCATCGGGGTCACAACCAAGGAGCGCTTCCAACTTTCGGCCAGCAGCCATCTTTGAGTCGGTTCGTTCCGCCTGCAACTCGTCAAAAATTCGATCAAAGTTGGTCAGAGGTATCGCCTTTGCTCGTAGTTGCCCCTGAATTTGTTCCATGAATCGGTCTACAACCGCAACGAATTGCCTTGTTGGCAAGATAATCGCTTGATCCGCAGTAAAGCGAAAGGGAGCGAAACCCTCGGGATGGGTCGGTTTCGCGATCAGAACAGTGTGCTCACGATCAGAAAAGATACTGATGTTCGGCCACAAATATCCCGCTCCAATGGTGGCGAGGCTATGCGCGAAGCTCCAATCGTGGCTCATTCGTTTAGGCATGGGTTCCCCGGTCAGGCGCCACCAGTTCCAAGCCAACCATTCCGCCAAATGATAACCAGATACCAGAGGACCGCGTCGCGTACTATCTATGAATCCGTCTATCCCTTCCGTCAAAAGCCGGTTCCCTTGACGGATCGTGAGCAGCCCGAAACAAGCACATTCTTCGACCGCGCCTTCATCCAGCCGCTCCCAACTGACGGCAATATCCAACGCTTCTTTCATCGTTGCCTCCATTCGCACAATACCAAGGAACGCATGGTGTTCTCGCTCGCTTGATCCAACCGATACCCATGATAGCCATCATTACCGATTTTGGCTTCATATACTTCACCATGATCGTCGACACTCCATACATACTTGGGAAAATCGCCCTCCTGGTAGGTGCTAACCATGTTTTTACTGATCCCAGCAGCGAAAAGCGCCTTAGCTTCTACACAAGGAATCGGTCGCAGATCATCGCACAGAGATTTGTGCGGACGCGGATTAGTTGGAGGATGGAAGCCGTAATCCGATGGAGTGCGCTTATGTAAGGCACTTCCCACGTAGCGTGCGGAGGAAAGTAAAAATTCCTGTTGTGAAGCACCTAATGCTTTCACGTGCGCAATACGGCGCTTTGGATCTTTTGATTGACGCTTCATGACTCTGGGTACACACTCCAAACGCTTTGAACATTATTTGCCATATGCAAGACAAACCTGCAAAAACCAAGCATTTTAAGTATTCATGAAAACCCGATCACACGTTCCCGGTGCATAAGTATGGCAGAATGCGTGCGTACCGCTTCGCTTCCTTTCAATTGCAAACCGTACGTTGACCACTTCGTACGCACGCGCATTATTGAATACGTATCGAAGATACTGACACCATCGCGCGGCAAGCCTTCCGGCAAGGGCAGCGGATCGTGGCCGCGATCCAACTGACGCTCGATCCGGCAATGATGCGCCAGCGCCCCCGCCTGCTGCGGATCGGCCAGCGCTTCCCACGGCCACGCCAGCACGCCGGGACCGTTGCTGGCGATGCGCAAATCCAACTTTTCCTCCAGTCCAAGGCGATAGGCTTCACCATAGAAATCCCGACCTTGCCCCGCCCCGAACAAGGCGCTCAGGTTGCTGTTTGGCAAATCCTTGACCGGCGTGTTGGCGGGTGAACCGATGGCGACGGGAGGAGTCGTTTTGCCGTCCTTCAACCGCACGACCTGAAATTGCGGCGGGTCGCTGGTCTCGACGTGGCGAACGACGAGGGTGGGCATCATTGCGTTCCTGAATATTGGTACGGTGGCCCTTAACGTGCGGTTCACATGCTATTTAACGACGGCAACGCATATCTACCCCGCAAAACGGTCGCTCAGGTCTTGGGAAACAGTTCGGCCAGATCGATGATGGCATCGGGACAGAGAATCGGCGCGATTTGGCCGGTCTGGCGGCAATCCCGTTGCCGGTATTCGCCGTTTATCGGTTCACGATAAATTTCCAATTTCCGATCTGGAATATCCAGCAACCAAACTTCGGGAATACCGTTTTTAGCGTAGAGCGGAATCTTGACATCGCGGTCGTAGCGGAGCGTGCTGTCGGAAACCTCGATGAGAAGCAGTACATCTTCTGGATGAGGATTCGATTGTTCGTAATCATCCGCCCGCCAGCGCAGGATGGAGATGTCGGGTTGAGGTTCCGCATAGCCGCTCAGCACAACGGGATTCTGCGCCGCGACAATTGCTTTGCCGCCGACCACTTTTGAAAACAACCGAATGAATCGGTTGACGTTACCACCATGAGCACTCCCAATCGGCGCCATTTCGACGATCTCCCCGTCAATCAGTTCCACCCGCGAATCTTCATGCAATAAGCCGACTTCCGCCATGCGGTGATATTCCGCGACGGTCCAGCGGTGGCGCGGTTGAAGATTCAGCGATTCCCGTTCCGCTATCGATGTTGCCATGATTGATCCTCCTCCACTTGGGTTGTATGACTGACCGGTCGGCGCGGGCGGTCACATCAAAAGTCTAATCCAGGCGAGACCCAGCGCCTATCCATGCAGCAATTGCCGTGGCCGGATTCCCACCGCCAGTGCCGCCACGAGATAACTGCCCCCACCGGCGAGAATCAGCCAGCTCAGATGCCACAACCGTTCGCGGGCGCTGGCGTTCAGCCACTGTTCCAGATTGCCCGCTCCAAACCACAGCACCAGACCCATCGCCAGATTCGCTGCGACCAGTTGGGCCAGGAATTTCACCCACCCGGGGCGCGGTTGGTAAATGTCCCGCCGCCGCAGGTTGTAAAACAGCAGTCCGGCGTTGAGAAAGGCGGCCAGCGAAGTGGCCAGCGCCAGCCCCGCATGGGCCAGCGGCCAGATGAACATCAATACCATGACGGTGTTGGCGCCCATCGCGATCAGGCCGTACTTGACCGGGCTGCGGGTGTCCTTACGGGCATAGAAACCCGGCGCCAGCACCTTGATCAACATGAACGCCACCAGGCCGAGCGCAAAGGCCATCAGGCTGCGGGTGGACATGATCACATCGCGGGCGTCGAACTCGCCGTACTGGAACAGCGCCGACAGGATCGGCCCGGACAGGATGATCAGCGCCACCGTCGCCGGCACCCCGATGAACAGCGCCCAGCGCAACGCCCAGTCGAGCGTCCGGGAAAAACCGTCCGTCTCCGCGCTCGCGTGCTGGCGCGACAGCCTGGGCAGGATCACCGTGCCCAGGGCCACCCCAAAGATGCCGAGCGGAAACTCCACCAGCCGGTCGGAGTAGTACAGCCAACTGACGCTGCCCGAAACCAGGAACGAAGCCAGCACCGTGTCGATCAGCAAATTGACCTGCGCCACCGACGAGCCGAACAGCGCCGGCAGCATCAGCTTCAAGACCTGTTGCACGCCCTGGGCCGCCCAACCCCAACGCGGGCGCGGCAACAGCTTCACCTGCCGCAGGAATGGAACCTGAAAGCCCAACTGAACGACCCCGGCGATGAACACCCCCCAGGCCAGTCCCACCACGGGCTGTTCCATCCGGGGCGCGAGCCACAGCGCGGCGGCGATCATGGTCAGGTTCAGCAACACGGGGGTCACGGCGGGAATGGCGAACTTGCCGCAACTGTTCAACACACCGCCGGCGAACGCGGTCAGCGAAATGAACAGCAGGTAGGGAAACGTGATCCGCAACATCTCCACCGTCAGGTCGTACTTGCCGGCGTCGGCGGTGAAACCGGGGGCGAACAGCAGGATCAACACCGGCGCGGCCACGACGCCGACCGCCGTGATCAGCAACAGGATCGCGCCCAGGGTGCCGGCGACCTGATCCACCAGTTCCCGCAGTTCCTCGCGCGAGCGCTGGGTCTGATATTCCGCGAACACCGGCACGAAGGCTTGCGAAAACGCGCCCTCGGCGAACAACCGGCGCAGGAAATTGGGGATGCGGAACGCCACGAAGAAGGCGTCGGTGCCGGCCCCGGCCCCAAACATTTGCGCGTAGACCATGTCGCGGATAAAGCCGGTGATCCGGGACAACGAGGTCATGGCGCTGACGATGCCGGTGGATTTGAGAAGGGCCTTGCTCATGGGGATGCAATCCTGCGCCGGGTTGAATGGAAAGGCGCGGATGATAGCCGGGAACGCTCGGGACTGTCAGCGACGGTCAAGGATTGACAGGGGGCGGGAAAACGCCAAAATGGCCAATCCTTTTCGCATCCGAACGCAGCCGCGTTCATCCCATCGTGTCACTGCCAGGAGTCTTGAGTTTTGGCCAACACCGTTCAAGCAAAGAAGCGCGCCCGTCAGGCGGAAAAGCATCGTCAACACAACGCCAGCATGCGTTCCATGCTGCGCACCTACATCAAGCGCGTGATCAAGGCGATTGATGCCGGCGACAAGGCGAAAGCCGAGTCCGAATACCAGGTTGCCGTGCCGATCATCGACCGCATGGCGCGCAAGGGTCTGATCCACGCCAACAAGGCCGCCCGCCACAAGAGCCGCCTGACCCATCACATCCGCGACATGCAGGCTTGAAGCCGGATTAGCCCGGTGCCGCGCCCCTTCCATCGCCGAACGCTTCGCTTCCCGCCAGCGCGCGGTCAGCGCGGCAGCTCCAACACCGCCTCCAGCCCCCCTTGCGGATGATTGCGCAAGGTCAATTCCCCCCCGTGGGCGCGGGCGATGTTGCGGGCGATGCTCAAGCCCAAGCCCGTGCCGCCGGTGTCGCGGCTGCGCGAATTTTCCAGCCGGTAGAACGGCTCGAACACCCGCTCCAGCTCCGCCGCCGGAATGCCGGGGCCACGGTCGCGGATACTCAGGGTCAGCCGAGTCGGCGTATCCGTCACCGCGATCTCGGCGCGCTGGCCATACGTTAGAGCGTTGTCCACCAGATTGGTCAGGCAACGCTTCAATGCCAGCGGCCGGCAGCGCAGCGGTTGGCAAGTCGTTCCGACGAGGCTCACTTCGCGACCGGTATCCTCCGCGTCTTCCTGCAACGACTCCAACAAGGCGTTGAGATCCAGCGGCGCGATGGGTTCGCTGTCCTCGCCGCCGCGCAGGAAGTCCAGAGACGCTTGCGCCATCTGCCCCATCTCGTCGAGATCGGCCAGAAATTTTTCTCGAAGCGGGGCATCGTCCAGCAATTCCGCGCGCAGCCGCAGCCGGGTGATCGGCGTCTTCAAATCGTGAGAGAGCGCCGCGAGAATGCGATTGCGATCATCGAGGTAGCGGATCAACCGTTCCTGCATGGTGTTGAAGGCGCGAGCGGCGCGACAAACCTCCAACGGTCCATTCTCGTCCAGCGGCGGCCGGCGGATGTCGCGGCCCAACTCGCCGGCGGCGTCGGCCAGCACGGCGAGCGGCCGGGTCAGCGTCCGCACCGCCAGCGCGGCCAGCACCGCGACCGAAATCAGCAGCACCAGCAGAATCAGCAGCAATCGAACCGGCCAGGCGATGACTTCCTCCGGCAACATCTGTTGGAACGTCACCGTCGCCCCGTCGCCCAGTCGTACTTGCACCACGAAATTGCGCAATCCCAACATCATCGCGTGCCGGCGCCACCGCGGCCGGCGATCGGTCCAGTCGCGCGGCGGGGATGGCGGGGGGTCCGGGGCCAGCCAGTTCGGTCGTTCGGCCGGCGGTGGCGGCGGTGGCAACTCATCGTTGATTTCCAACTGAAACGGGCGGCTTGATCCCAACTGGCGCTGCAACAAGGCGCGGAATAAAGTGGTGTGATAACGCTCGTCCGGCTCGATGGCGGTTTCCCAGGGCAAATCGAGGCTGATGCGGGTCGGCGGCAAATCCAGCGCCGTCACCAGCCGCCGCCGTTCGCCGTCGTCCAGCGTGTCGAGCAGATCGACGATGGCGGCGATGCGTTGGGCGACGTGGCCGCCGATGGCGTGGTAAAGCGCCTGCTCGCGGTCTTGCAACAGAATCGCGGCGCTGAGCAATTGAGCGACGATCAGGCCACCGGTGAGAAACAGCAGCAGCCGGCCAAACAGGGATTGCGGCAGCAGGCGCATCAGGATTCCCGGCGGACCTGGGCCGCCAGCAGATAGCCTTCGTTACGCACCGTCTTGATGATGACGGCCTCGCGCGGATCGTCGCGCAAACGCCGCCGCAGCCGGCTGACCTGCACGTCGATGCTGCGGTCGAACGGCGTGGCCTCGCGGCCCTGGGTCAAGTCCAACAACTGATCGCGGTTCAGCACCCGCCGCGGATGATCCAGAAACACCCGCAACAGCCGGTAATCGCCGGCGCCCAGCGCGACCAGCACGCCGTCCGGCGCGACCAGTTGACGGGCGTCCACGTCCAGCGTCCAGCCGGCGAAATGGAAGCGCCGCGCCTCGCCCGGCTCGGCGGGCGCGCTGCGGGCGCGGCGCAGGATGCTCTTGACCCTGGCCAGCAACTCGCGCGGATTGAACGGCTTGGGCAGATAGTCGTCGGCCCCCATTTCCAGACCGACGATGCGGTCGGTGTCGTCGCCCCGGGCGGTCAGCATGAGGATCGGGATGGGCGAGCGGGCGCGCAGATTGCGGCACAGCACCAGCCCGTCGTCGCCGGGCAGCATCAGATCGAGAATGACCAGGTCCACCGGTCCCTGCTCCAACGCCACCCACAATCCCCGACCATCGGCCACGCCGGTTACCTGAAAACCGTTGCGACCCAGATAATCGGCGAGCAGCTCGCGCAGGCCCGGATCGTCGTCGACGATGAGAAGATGGTCGCTCACGGCGGCTCGGCCAATGGGGAAGCCGCCTGGTCCACCATCTCCCGGGCGTGCGCCAGCGTGTTCTCGGTCACCGCCAGACCGCCCAGCATCCGGGCGATTTCCCTCACTCGCTCGTCAGGCGCCAGCGCCGCGACCCGGGTATGGGTGGTCGCGCCATCGGTCTGTTTTTCCGTCTTGAACTGCTGGTGCGCCTGGGCCGCCACCTGGGGCAGGTGGGTGACGCACAGCACCTGCCGGCCGCCGCCCAGCGCCCGCAATTGCCGCCCGACGATTTCCGCCACGCCCCCGCCGATGCCGACATCGACCTCGTCGAAAATCAGGGTCGGGATGCGGGCGGCATGGGCGGCGATCACCTGGATCGCCAGGCTGATGCGCGACAGTTCACCGCCGGAAGCCACCTTGGCCAGTGGCCGCATCGGCTGGCCAGGATTGGCGCTGACCTGAAACTCCACGCTCTCCAATCCAGCCGGCGTGGGCTGTTCCAGCCGCTCCAGCACGATGGCGAAGCGCCCCCCCGCCATGCCCAGCCCCGCCAGCGCCATCGAGACCCGCTCGCCCAGATCGCGCGCCGCCGCCGCCCGCCGCTCGCTCAACCGGTCGGCGTCGGTCTGATAGGCCGCCCGCGCGGTTTTCACCGCCCGCTGCAATTCGTCCAGCCGGGTTTCGCTGTGTTCGAGCGCCTCCTGTTCGGCCTCGAATCGCGCCCGCAATGCCGGCAATTCCTCGGCGGCGATCCGATGCTTGCGGGCCAGTTGATGGGCGGCGGCCAGCCGCTGTTCGATCTGGGCCAGATGATCGGGATCGAGATCGAGCGCCTGGACGTAACCGCGCAATTCGTCGCTGGCTTCCCGAATCTGAATCCGCGCGGTGTTGAGCATGTCGCCGACCGGAGCGAGGCGGGCGTCCAGACGGCCCAGAGCGTCCAGTTCACGCAAGCCGCGATCGAGTCGGTCGAGGATGGCGGATTCCTCGTCGTCGCTCAACCCGCCCAGCAGACGCTGACCGGCGTCCAGCAACTGGCTGGCGTGAGCCAGCCGCCGCTGTTCGCCCTCGAGTTCCGTAACCTCGCCCTCCGCCAGATTCAGCGCTGTCAATTCCCGCAAGTGATGGCGCAGGATGTCGAGCCGGGCGTCGCGTTCGCTGGCGGCCTGGCGCAGTTCGCGCAGTTCCCGCCGCAGCCGGCTCCAGGTCCGGTGCCGCTCCGCCAGCTCCGCCGTCAGCGCCTGATTGCCGGCGTAATCGTCCAGCAGCCGCCGCTGGGCTTCATGCCGCAGCAGTGACTGGTGCTCGTGCTGGCCGTGGATATCGACCAACTGCTCGCCCAGCTCCCGCAACGCCTGGGTTGGCTGGGGCACGCCGTTGATGTAGCCGCGCGAGCGGCCGGCGCGGGCGATGACGCGCCGCAGGTGGCATTCCCGGTCGCGGTCCAGATCGCGCTCGGCCAGCCAGGCGCGCGCCGCCGGCAGGGCGTCGAGATCGAACGACGCGCTGAGATCGGCCCGTTCCGCCCCGTGGCGAATCACGCCGCCGTCGGCGCGGTCGCCCAGCAGCAGGCTGATGGCGTCCACCAGGATCGACTTGCCGGCGCCGGTTTCGCCGGTGACCGCGGTCATTCCGGCCGCCAGCTCCAGTTCCAGCTCCTTGACGATGGCAAAATCGCGGATGCGCAACTGGGTCAGCATGGCGAAGTCTTCAGGCGAAGGGAGTGGCTTCCGGGCGCAGACCCCAGTTCAGCTTGGCCCGCAGCAACTCGAAGTAGTCGTGGTTGAGAGGATGGACCAGCCGCACCTTGCGGCTCTTCTTGCGGATCAGGATGTGGTCGCCCGGCTCGATGGCCAGGCTGATCTGACCGTCGCAGGTGATCTGGGCCTCGGTGGTGTTGGCGCTGTTCAACACCACCTCGATGACGCTGTCGGCCTTGACCACGATCGGCCGGTGGGTCAGGGTATGCGGGCAGATGGGCACCAGCACCACCGCTTCCAGCCCCGGATGGATGATCGGCCCACCGCCGGCCAGCGCGTAGGCGGTGGAGCCGGTCGGGGTGGAAATGATCAGGCCGTCGGCGCGATAGGCGTTGAGGAAACGGCCGTCGAGAAAGGCGTCCACCTCGATCATTCGGGCCACTTCGCGCTTGTGGACCACGACTTCGTTGAGCGCGTCGGCCTCGCCGGTCACCTGGTCCTCGCGCAGCACCTGGGCGTGCAGCAACGACCGCCGCGCCTCGCGGAAATGGCCTTGCAGGACCGCTTCCAGCCGATGCGGAAGCTCGCTGGGGGAAACGTCGGCCAGAAAGCCGAGCCGACCCAGATTGACCCCCAGAATGGGCACTTCGTAATCCACCAGCGAACGCGCCGCGTTCAACATGGTGCCGTCGCCGCCCATGACGATGACCAGATCGCACTCCTCGCCGATCCGAGTCCGACTGGCGACTTCAAGGCCGTTGTCGGGGATCAAGCGGGCCGAGCCCTCGTCGAGCAACACCCGTAACTGGCGCTGGCGCAGGCAGGCGGCGATCTGGTTCAGCGTCCCCACACCGGTGGGATCGCCAAATTTGCTGATGAGGCCGATGGTGTTGAAAGCCAGAGTGGACATGGTTCCGTACTGGGTGGTTGCTCAAGCTCAACTTAGCATTTTATCGGAAACCGCGCATGTATCGGGCGGCTTGACACCCTTTCGGGGAGTTGCTACGGTGATTTGGCACTCAAGGCCGAGAGTGCTAAAAATGGGAATCCAACGGCATGCACAACACGGAATCCATTCGAGCGGGGTATTCCGCCCTCAACGAACGCACCCAGCACTTGCTGCGGGCGCTGGTCGAGCGTTACATCCGCAACGGTCAGCCGGTCGGGTCGCGCACGCTGGCGCGCGACGCCGGGCTGGACCTCAGCCCGGCCACCATCCGCAACGTCATGGCCGATCTGGAAGAACTGGGCTATCTGCGCGCCCCGCACACCTCGGCCGGGCGGGTGCCGACCGCCCGCGGCTACCGGTTTTTCATCGACGCGCTGTTGCATCTCAAGCCTTTGGAGGATCAGGAAGTCGAAGTTCTGCGCCGACGCATCGACCAACCGGTGCGCGACGGCGTCGAACTGGCGCGCTCGGTCTCCGATCTGCTGTCGGGCGCCACCCACCTGGTCGGCGTGGTCATGTTGCCGCGCCGCAAGACGATGACCTTGCGTCAGGTGGAATTCTTGCCGCTGGCCGAAAACCGGGTGCTGGTGATCCTGGTGTTGAACACCCAGGAGGTGCAAAACCGCGTTATCCAGACCCAGCGCCCCTACGGCGCCGTGGAATTGCAACAGGCGGCCAATTATCTGAACCAGCAGTTCATCGGCCAGGACATCCATCAGGTCCGGGAGTCGTTGCTGCGGGATCTGCGCGAAACCCGCGACAGCCTCGACCGACTGATGCAAGCCGTGGTCGAGATGGCCGAGCAGACCTTCGAGCCCGAATCGAACGGCCAGGATTACGTGGTCGCCGGGCAAACCCAGTTGATGCGGTACGCCGACCTGTCCGATCTCGACAAGCTGCGGCAACTGTTCGAGGCCTTCAACCACAAGCGCGACTTGTTGCACCTGTTCGACCAGTGCCTGCACGCCGATGGCGTGCAGATCTTCGTCGGCGAGGAATCCGGCTTCGAGGCGCTGGAGGAGTGCAGCGTGGTGACCGCGCCCTATTCCGTGGAAGGACGGGTGCTGGGGGTGCTGGGCGTCATCGGCCCGACCCGGATGGCCTACGACCGGGTCATTCCGGTGGTGGATGTGACCGCCCGCCTGTTGGCCGCGGCGCTGAACAGCCAGGATTAGGAAGCGGTGAACCCCTCGCCCGCTGGCGGGAGAGAGGCCGGGATGAGGTCCTTTTTTCAATCGGTTAGCTCGCTGGAGGCTCTGTCTGAAAACGCTTTTTAATGAGGTGGTCGTCCCGTGGCAAGCTGTCAAAGCGAGATCGGAGGAATTAACGAGCCGCTGTTTGCCGCCCCCGCCGCCCGGGAATAAAAGCACGGCATCAATCAGTAGAGAATTCTCGTTTTCAATATTGCTAGCTTTACGGAATTTGTGGGCGATAAGCCACGATGGGGGCGGGCAGGGCGAATTGAGCCGCGAGGGGCCCGATGTAAGCAGGCCGGTATGACGCCGGTGAGTAGGCGCATGATCCGCATGTGCCGTAAAGAGGATCGACGAACCGAGGGTTACCATGAGTTATCGAGACACCGTGCTATACACCGCCTATCAGGAAGCGGCCAAGCCCGTGCATTGGGCACAGCACGAGCAACGCATCCTCGACTACTTTCAAGTTTCCACCGGCAAGCCGACCACCAAGGCGGCGGCACTGCAAGTCAGTTGGTGCAGTTATTTCGTGCATTGGTGCCTGGTGAAAGGCGGCATGTCGCCGTTACCGCGCGTGGGCACCGCCGGCGAACTCGGCGGCATGGGGTCGGTGGGCCGCTTCATGAAACCCGTGGGCGGCTGCTACGAAGCTTATGGTGTCTATCAGCGCAAGTACCGCCCGCGTCCGGGCGACATGTACAACCGTATCAAGCCGAACAACCACATCGGCTTTATCCGCGACGTGCGCGAGGTCGGCAAAGGGCAATACGAGATTTTGACCATCGACGGCAACTCGGGGCCGCTGGGATTCTCGCCGTACTTCGACGCCAGCAACCTGATCGGCAAGGGGTTCATTTACCTGCGACCGGAATGGGTACGGCTGGGCGGCGAGAACTGGTACATCCAGCTCTGTGAAGAGGACTGAACGGCGCCGGCGCCCAGGCCCGATCCCGGATGCGAAAGCCGCGGGCGTCACGCTGCCCCGATGCCCCCCACCCACCTCGCCTTTGCCTCGGTGCTCTACCTGGGCGGCGCGACCCTGCTCGGCTACCGACCGGACTGATCAGTTGGGCGCTGGCCGCCATCGCCAGCCTGCTGCCGGATATCGACCTGCCGCCTTTTCCGAGGCGAGGTGATCGTGCGGTTCTGGCTCAAGCCCGGCGAGAGGGCAATGACACTGAGAGCGGGGGCGGAGCAGGAGAAGATACCGGAGCAGTTGCGGCGATTTCTCTAACCATGCGAGAGCAAAGTAAAGCTGCTTCGCCACTACCTGCTCCATCCGCTCCTGCACCACGTTGGTGTAGATCTGCGTGGTGCTGATGCTCTCGTGCCCCAACAGCGCCTTGATGTCCACCAGCTCCGCGCCCGCGCTCAGGAGATTGGTGGCGTAGGTGTGACGCAGCTTGTAAGTGCTGATCTCCTATCGATGCCGCCCTTTTTCAGCCTTCCTCAGGAGGCACGGGCCACTGGCGTCGACACCGGCGCTAATGCGAGGGAACCGTTGCGCGCGGAAAGTCGGGAGATAAAGATCAGGATCACCAGCCGTTAAACGAGATTTGACGATCCTTATAGTAACCACCCGTGCTGATCGCGGCCTTAAACCGCCCCTGTTCCTCGGTAGTCAGAATCGCCGGCATACTCGCCAGCTTGCGAGAGCGGATCTTCTCAACGAGTTCCATCAACTCACCTCGAAATGGAGATGCGCGACGAGTTCCAGCATTGATATGGTACCAAGCCTCGGCAACATGGGCAGCCGCCTCAATCTCGGACGTATCACCTTTAAGTTGGTGCTTGTCTTGAATCGCATGAAGGCATTCATGCACGATCGCCCCCCGTCCCTCGGCGAACTTAGGCACGAGGAAGGATCGGAACATCAAGCAATTGGCTTGCAAATTATAGGTTGCCGCCGCGCGCTGCCTGATCAGTTCGCCTGGCGCTACCTGGACGCTGATCCGTGGTGATGCGCCCACCAGCGCGTCCGCCACCTTGCTCCAAGTGCTCGGAAAGATCATCTGACTGCCGAATTTAAACGAGATGTCTTGCACCTCCAGACTGCGAAGCAGGTAAGCAATTTCTTGCGCCAAGGCCGCAAGGCGACGGTCTCGATTCGACATGTTACTACCCCCTGACAGGCATGATTGGGTGTCGGTTACGCCGGGTTGAACAGGATGTGGGCCGTGTTCGTGGAATGCAATCAACTTTTTGATTCTGCTTTGTATTCTAAAATCTTGCTGTGGATGTTCGGTGATTTTCCACTGGCGATAATGGGTATTGCTCCAGGGGTCCATCAGGGCGATCAAGGATTCCGTGCTATCAGCCGTATTGACCTCGGCTTCGAAAACGGGGTGTACCTGTGCCGCATCGGATTGGCCGCGAGCCAGGCTTCGGTTGCGACAACCCGGCACTGCATCTACAAAATCCCGGCCAACTCTTCAGGGAAAACCTCGGATCCTCCCTGGCCTTTTGGCAACCGTTTGTCTTTCAAGCAGAGATGAGAGAATGGCGCGATCGGCAGCCGCTTGCTCAAACGGCGAGGTATCCCGGCCAGCGATTCGTCGGGACCCGGTCAAATCGGTCGTCCTGGCTCATAATGACTCGGTGCTTCTGCATCCGCCGCCGGGTTGACGGTGCGGGCAGGTGTCGGGGTGGGTGTGGGGCGGAATCCGCCCGCCGCTGGCAAGCCTGACCCGCAGCAGGTAGGGGCCGGCAGTCCGCTCGTCGCCCAGCACCCAGGCGGCTTGCAGGTCAAGGTAGTGCGGCGGGCCGAACCAGCGCAACGGTCGGGCAAGATCGGCGCCAGCCAAACTGCAGTCGTTGATTTTACAGCGAAATTTGGTGTGGAGCCGGTTTTTTGCCGATCCATTCGGCCCCACATCCAAGCACTACATCCAAGCACTACATCCGATCAGGTAATGACGGTCGGCTCGTTCCGCTCCGTGCGCTCGCGAATGCCCGCCAGGCTGTTGGCGATCTGAATCAGTTCCGCCAGCGCCTGCTGGGTGTCCAGATCATGCCGGGCTGGGTCGGCCTCGTAGGCTTCGATGTAAACCCGCAGCGTCGCGCCCTCGGTGCCGGTGCCCGACAACCGGTAGACGATGCGGGAGCCATCCTGGAAACCGACACGGATGCCCTGCTTGTCGCTGATGCTCTCGTCGATTGGATCGAGATAGCGGAAATCGTCGGCATAAGCCACCGTGTAGGCGCCGAGCTTTTGCCCCGGCAGTTCGGCGCTTTTGGCGCGCAGCGCGTCGACCAGGCCGTTGGCGGCGTCGCTGTTGACCGCTTCGTAGTCGTGGCGGGTGTAGTAGTTGCGGCCGTAAGTCCGCCAGTGCTCGCGCACGATCTCCGCCACCGACTGCCGGCGCGCGGCCAGGATGTTCAGCCAGAACAACACCGCCCACACGCCGTCCTTCTCGCGCACATGGTCGGAGCCGGTGCCGAAGCTTTCCTCGCCGCACAGGATGATCTTGCCGGCGTCCAGCAGGTTGCCGAAGAATTTCCAGCCGGTCGGCGTTTCGTAGCAATTCAGTCCCAGCTTGGCCGCCACCCGGTCCGCCGCCTGGCTGGTCGGCATCGAGCGAGCGACGCCGCTGATCCGGCCACGATAGCCCGGCGCCAGGTCGGCGTTGGCCAGAATCACCGCCAGGCTGTCGCTGGGAGTCACGAAGAAATGTCGACCCAGCACCATGTTGCGATCGCCATCGCCATCCGAGGCCGCGCCGAAATCGGGGGCGTCCGGCCCGAACAGGTAATCGGCCAGCTCCTTGGCGTACACCAGGTTCGGATCGGGGTGGCCGTGGCCGAAATCCTCCAGCGGCACGCCGTTGATCACCGTGCCGGCCGGCGCCCCCAACCGCTGTTCCAGAATCTCGCGCGCGTAGGGGCCGGTGACCGCGTGCATGGCGTCGAAGCGCATCCGGAATCCGGACTGGAACAGGGCGCGAATCTGGTCGAAGTCGAACAACTGCTCCATCAGATCGGCGTAGGCGCTGACCGGGTCCACGACATCCACCCGCATGTCGCCGACGGCCGTGGTTCCCAAGCTATCGAGATTGATGTCGGGCGTGTCCAGGGTATGGTAGCGGTTGATGTGCAGGCTGGCGCGGTAGATGGCCTCGGTGACTTTTTCGGGCGCCGGCCCGCCGTTCGGCGTATTGAATTTGATGCCGAAGTCTTCGTCCGGCCCGCCGGGGTTGTGGCTGGCCGACAGGATGATGCCACCCCGGGCCTGGTGCTGGCGGATCAGATGGGAGGCGGCCGGCGTCGACAGGATGCCGCCCTGGCCCAGCACCACCCGCCCGCAACCGTTGGCGGCGGCGATGCGGAGGATGATCTGGATCGCCTGACGGTTGTAATAGCGCCCGTCGCCGCCGAGCACCAGCGGAGCGTCCTGGCGGTCGCGCTGGGTGTCGAAAATGCACTGGACGAAGTTTTCCAGGTAATTCGGTTTTTCGAAGACCCTGACTTTCTTGCGCAGCCCCGAGGTGCCGGGTTTTTGGTCGGGGAACGACTGAGTAGTGATGGTCTGGACGGTCATGAACGGGCGCTCTCCTTGGGGGTTTTTAAATACGCCAACTTATTATGCGCGATTTTGCGCGCGTCGGCATCGGGATAGAACCCACAACCAGCACGAGTCAAGACCGCATGGCGTCAAGGCGCGGCCGAGAGCAGGGTCAACTCGAGCCGTGACACAGCCCATTGCTGATGGATACCGCCCATGCCCACCCCCTGACGCGGTCAACTTCGTATACTTCCCACCGAACCGGGCGTCGGCAATCGGCCGGTGGTTCGGTGGGGCGCATCATGCGTCCGGGGACGTTCGCCTGTTTCGCGAACGCATTCTTCACCACTTTCCCTGAACCGTCCTCATGCTGGAACCATTCTTCGCGCTACGAGCGCGCGGCACGACTGCGCGCACCGAAATCCTGGCCGGCTGCACCACTTTCCTCACCATGTCGGCCATTCTGTTCGTCAACCCCGACATTCTCGGCCAGGCCGGCATGGACCGCGGCGCCGTGTTCGTCGCCACTTGTCTGGCCAGCGCCCTCGGCTCCCTGCTCATGGGCCTGCTGGCCAATTACCCCATCGGTCAGGCGCCCGGCATGGGGATCAACGCCGTATTCACCTTCGGGTTGGTCAAGGGTATGGGTCTGCCGTGGGAAACGGCGCTGGGCGCGGTGTTCCTGTCCGGCCTGCTGTTCGTGCTGGTCAGCCTGCTGCGCGTTCGGGAATGGTTCGTCAACGCCATTCCCACCGGCCTCAAACACGCCATCACCGCCGGGGTCGGGTTGTTCCTGGCGTTGCTGGCCCTGCGCGCGGCGGGCATCGTGGCGGCCAGTCCGGATACCCTGGTGACTCTCGGCAACGTCAAGGCGTCGCCGGCTCTGTTGGCGATGGGCGGTTTCCTGCTGATGGCGGCGCTCGATCGGCGCGGCGTGCCTGGCGCGATTCTGATCGGCATCCTGGCGGTCACGACGGTGTCGGTGGCGCTGGGCCTGAGTCCGTTCACCGGCGTGTTTTCCGCCCCGCCTTCCCTGGCGCCGACCCTGTTCAAGGCCGACATCCGCGCCGCGCTCGATCCGGCGGTGCTGGGGGTGGTGCTGAGCTTCTTCCTGATGAGCCTGTTCGAAACCTCGGGCACCCTGATCGCCATCGCCCAGCGCGGCGGTTTTCTCGACGCTCAGGGTCGACTGCCCCGACTGGAGCGGACCCTGCTGGCCGACAGCACGGCGATCAGCGCCGGCGCGCTGCTGGGCACGTCCAGCACGACCAGCTATCTGGAAAGCACCGCCGGCATCGCCGCCGGCGGCCGCACCGGCCTGACCGCCGTGGTGATCGCCCTGCTGTTCCTGGCCAGCCTGGTGTTCGCGCCGCTGGCGGCGATGGCGCCGCCGCACGCGACCGCTCCCGCGTTGCTGTACGTCGCCATCCTGATGCTGCGTGGCCTGACCGAGCTGAATTGGGACGATCTGACCGAGAGCGCCCCGGCGGTGTGTTGCGTCACCGTCATGGCGTTCACCTTCTCCATCGCCGACGGCATCGCCTTTGGGGTGATCAGCCATGTGCTGCTGCACCTGCTGACGGGCCAGCGCGAGCGGATCGGCTTGCCGATGGCGGTGGTGGCCGGGCTGTTCCTGGCGCGATATCTGTGGCTGTAGCCAGCGGGCTCACCGGCCCGACAGGCTGGGCGGCGCCACCCGACGCAGGAACCCTGGAAACCACGTTTCGCCGGGCAGCAGGCGCTGGGTCGCGCCGCGATAGGTGTCGCGGTCCAGCATCAGCTCGGTGAAGGGTCGGGGCGAAGGACAGAGGAAAAACAGCGCGATCACCGCCAGATAGAGCACCGCCGTGCCGATGGGCTGGTCGAGGCTGCCCAGACTGAACGCGGTGCCGAACGAGCTTTTCAGCAGTTTTTTGCCGGACAGATCGACGCTGTACCACTCGTCCAGCAGCAGATGGACGAGGAAGCCCAGGGTGACGAAGGCCCCGCACAGCCAGGCATGGACGACGGAGGCATTGAAGACCTGGAAAGCGACGAGGGTCGCGATCAGCCCGCAACCGACGCCCGCCGGGATGGAGTGAACCAATCCGCGGTGAACGGTGAGCCGGTCGAACAGATTGAACAGGCCATAACGGATGAACAGAAAACAGCCGAACCACAGGATGACCAGTTCCACCAGCGAATAGCGCCGGCCAAAGGTGAACACCACCAAAAAACCGGCCGCCACGGCCAGCGTGGCGAAAGCGATTCGAATCGGGATGGAGGTGGGCGAATCGAGGTCCGGCAACAAGCCGCCGACGACGCCAAGCACGAAATAACCGATGACCGCCTGATGGGGAAACTGGCCAGTCATCACCAGCACCGTGGCGGCCAGCCCGCTGACCGCCGCCGCCCCCATCAGGTGGGTGTTGAAATCCGCCATCCTAGCCCTGCAACAATAGATTGCGCAGGTCGATGATCGCGGCGTTGGCGCGGGAGATGTACGAGGCCATGATCAGCGAATGATTGGCCATCGGCCCGAAGCCGGTGCCGTTGAGAATCATCGGGCTCCAGATGAAGCTTTGGGTATTTTCCAACTCGCGGATGATCTGTTTGAGCGAGACCAGGGCGTTCTTGTTGGCGAGCACGTCGTTGAAATCCACTTCCAACGCCTTGAGGGTATGCACCAGCGCCCAGGTGTAACCGCGCGCCTCGAAGAACACGTCGTCGATCTTCAGCCACGGGGTCTTGACCTGGGACTGGGCGGGGGTTGGCGTGGACTGACGGGCGTTCGGATCGCCGGCGAGATCCAGGTTGAAGCGGGCCTGACCGACGCCGGCCGCCAGCCGTTGCGCCAGACTGCCCAGCCGCTTCTCGACCACTTGCAAGTAGACGCTCAGGTTGTCGGCGCGGGTGAAGAATTGGCCATCGAAGGCTTTCTCGTCGGCCAAGCGATTGAGATAGCGGTACAGCGCTTCGACCCCCTTGCGGTATTCCGACTCGGAGGACGGCAGAATCCAGGAATTGGAGTCGTAGTTGAACTGCGGATCGGCAACCTGCAAATCCTTGTCCTCGATGGATTGGGTCTGGGAGCGGCTGAAGTCGTTGCGCATGGCGCGCACCAGATCGCGCAGTTCGGTCAGCGCCCCGTATTCCCAGTTGGGAATGTTGTCCAGATAGACGCCCGGCGGCGTCAGGTCGTTGCTGAGGTAACCGCCCGGCTTGTCCAGCAGGGTTTCCGCGATATGGATGGCGGCGACGGTGGTCGCATAGCCCGGCACCAGCTTCTGCTGGCCTTTCTTGGCCGTTTCCTGCGCGTACTCGCGCACGTCGAATTCGCCGGGCGAGCGCGACCAGATGAAGCCGAGCACGATGACCACGACGACATAAGTGACTAGGAACAGGCCAAGCGTCCACCACAAACCTTTTTCCTTCCAGGTGCGCGGGTTATAGAGCGTGGCGACCTGGGTCACTTTTTGGCCCAGTTTGGGCTTGGTCGAGGATACGGATTCTTGAGCGTCCATGGGCATTCCTTGAAATTTTTGGGTAGGTTGCCGAACTTACAACTGTCGAATGCGCGTCAGTTGTTCTTCCAGCTTGGTGATGGCGATTTGGAGTTCCGCCACGCGGGCGCGTTCCTTTTCGACGACTTCGACTGGGGCGCGGCCGATGAAGTTGGCGTTGCCCAGCTTGGCCGCGCCGCGTTCCGCTTCCTGGCGCAGCTTGGCGATTTCCTTTTCCAGACGGGTGCTTTCCGCCGCCTTGTCGATCAGGCCAGCCATGGGGATCAGAATTTTCATGCCGCCGACCAGGGCGGTGGCGGCTTCCGGCGCGGGTTCTTCGTCTCCCAGCCAGGCGATGGATTCCAGCCGGCCCAGGGTCATCAAGGCCCGGCGCTGTCGCTCCAGCCGATCTCGATCCGCTTCCGAACCGTGCTGCAACAGCACCGACAGCGGTTTGCCGGGGGCGATGTTCATTTCGGCGCGAATCCGGCGCACGCCCAGCAGGAATTGTTGCAGCCATTCGATGTCGGCTACGGCTGGTCCGTCCAGCAGCGATTTGTCGGCTTCCGGGTAGGATTGGAGCATGATGGAAATCCCACCGCCTTCGGCTCCCCCCTTTGTCAAAGGGGGGTTGGGGGGGATTTTCCCGGCCAGCGGCGCGACCCGCCGCCAGATTTCCTCGGTGATGAACGGCATCAGCGGATGCAGCAACCGCAGCAAGGTTTCCAGCACCTGAACCAGCGTCCGCCGCGTGCCGCGCTGGGCTGCCTCGGAACTGGCGGAATCGGTCAGCACCGGCTTGGACAGTTCCAGATACCAGTCGCAGAACTCGTTCCAGGTGAACTCGTAGATCGCCT
>ERZ761602.1410-NODE-1410-length-43695-cov-9.930477_pt1 | contig 43695 bp, 40 predicted proteins | sample MGYA00512165_ERZ761602 | MGnify/ENA primary metagenome ERZ761602 (study PRJEB28899, sample SAMN02445085) | bioreactor sludge metagenome | biome: EBPR sludge; isolation source: Thorneside wastewater treatment plant | place: Australia: Brisbane, Thorneside...
ACCCCCCGCGTCGCCCAGGCGCCGAGGCGGCCGATGGCTCTGCTGCCGGCGGCCTCCGCGGCGCCGCCCCGGCGCCACAGGCGACTCCCTCTCCCCGGGCCAAGCCATGCTGACCCCCGAAGAGCTCCGCCAGATCCGCCGCTTGCACCTGCAGGCCGGGCGCGCCGTCAGCTCGCCGTTTGCGGGCGAGTACCGCAGCGCCTTCAAGGGCCGCGGGATGGAGTTCGAGGAGGTCCGGCCCTATGTGCCCGGCGACGACGTCCGCCACATCGACTGGAACGTCACCGCCCGCACCGGCGAGCCCTTCGTCAAGGAGTTCCGCGAGGAGCGCGAGCTCCAGCTCCTGCTGGTCACCGACGTCAGCGGCTCGGTGCACTTCGGCAGCGGCGGGCTGGACGGCGAGACGGACAAGCGCCGCCAGCTCGCCCGGGTGGCCGGGGCCCTGGCCTTCGCCGCCACCCGCAACAACGACAAGGTGGGCCTGATCACCTTCAGCGACCGCATCGAGCGCGCCGTCCCCCCGCGCAAGAGCCGCGGGCACGCCTGGACCGTCATCCGCGCCCTCTTCGAGGACCACCCCCAGGGGCAAGGCACCAACCTCGCCCAGGCCCTGGAGCGGGCCGGCCAGATGCTGAGCCGACGGGCGGTGATCTGCGTGCTCTCGGACTTCCTGGCCCCCGCCGGCTTCGAGCGCGAGCTGCGGGTGCTCTCCTGGAAGCATCGCGTCCACTGCTTCCTGGTCCACGACCCGCGCGAGGCGCGGCTGCCCCCGGTCGGCCTGCTGCGCATCCGCGACGCCGAGACCGGCCGCGAGCGCACGGTCGACGCCCGCCACCTGCGCATCGCCAGCCCCGTACCCGAGCGCCTCGCCCTGCTGCGCCGCGCCGGCGCCCGCGTCTGCGAGGTCCCCGTCGACCAGGACGCCTTCCACCTGCTGATCGGCCACTTCCGACGCCAGGGAGGCGCGGGATGATCGCCCTGCTGCTCTTCGCCTGCAGCGGCTCGCCGCAGACTCAGGGAGAGGCCGAGGCCCTGGCGCTGTGGGGCGAGGTCGAGGCCATGAAGGTCGAGGAGGGCGAGCCGGTGCGCCTCGCGGTGCGCCTGCGCGAGCCCGTGGGCTGGAGCGCCGAGCCCCTGCCTCCCACCGCCACGGGCCTGGAGGTCACCCAGCTCACCACCGAGGGGCCCCTGGCGGTCCCCGGGGGCCAGCTCACGACCTGGCGCTACGAGCTGAGCGGGCCGCCGGGCAGCTACGTCATCCAGCCGGGCAGCGCCCAGGCCACCGGCCCCGGAGACCAGGCCCGCGAGCTGCTGGCCGACCCCATCTTCGTCGACCTGGGCGTCGACGGGCCCAGCTCAGCCGTGGCCGACTTCGAGGCCGTGCCCGACCAGCCCCCGACCCCCTGGGCGCTGTACGCCGCCCTCGGCGCCGGGGCGCTGGGCCTGCTGCTGGCCTGGTTCCTGCTCTCCCGCGCGCTGCGCAAGGCGCCGGCCCCTCCGGCCCCGATCCTCCCCGCCCACCAGCAGGCCCGCGATCGCTGGCAGCAGGTCCGCGGCGCGGGCCTGGAGGATCACCCCCAGGCCGTGGCCCTCTCCCGGATCCTGCGCGAGTACCTCGAGGCCATCACCGGCTGGCCGGCGACGATGCGCACCGGCTCGGAGATCCTGGCCTGGATGGAGCAGGACCGGGTCGCCGGGGCCAGCGCCCGCCTGCACGCGGCCCGCATCCTGGACGCCACCGACCGCCTGAAGTTCGCCCGCGAGGGCGGCGGCGAGCCGTTCTTCAGGGCTCTGGACCAGGACTTCGAGGCCGTCATCGAGGCCACCCGGCCCGCCTCGCTGGAGCCCGGTGACCCGCAGGGAGGCCCCCGATGATCCAGTGGGCTGCCCCCGCCTGGCTGCTGCTGCTGCCGATCGTCCTCTGGCTGCCCTGGCGCGGCCGCCAGCTCGCCCTCTCCTGGCCCGACCTCGCCCGCAGCCAGACCCGGGTCACCTTGCGCTCGACCCTGGGCGGGCTGCCCCCGCTGCTCCTCTCCCTGGGCATGGCCCTGCTGCTGGTCGCCCTGGCCCGCCCCCAGGAGGTCGAGGTCGAGCGCATCGTCGAGCACGAGGGCATCGACATCATGCTGGTGCTGGACACCTCGGGCTCGATGGAGGCCCAGGACTACAGCCTGGGCGGCCGAGCCGTAAACCGCCTCGACGTCGCCAAGGCCGTCGTCGCCGACTTCGTGGCCGGCCGCCCCAACGACCGCATCGGCCTGGTCGTCTTCGGCGAGGAGGCCTTCACCCAGGTCCCGCTGACCATGGATCACGACGCCCTGGTCAGCATCCTCTCCCAGGTCCAGCTCGGCGTGGCCGGAGGCCGGGCCACCGCGGTCGGGGACGCCGTCGCCGTCGCCGGGGCGCGCCTGAAGGACCTCGACGCCCCCACCCGCCTGATGATCCTGCTGACCGACGGCAGCAACAACGCCGGCCAGGTCGCTCCGCTGGAGGCCGCCGAGGCCGCCCGCACCCTGGGCATCAAGGTCTACACCGTCGGCATCGGCACCCGCGGAGGCGGCGGCGTCATGGGCATCTTCGGCCGCCGCGGCAGCGAGCTGGACGAGGCCACGTTGCAGGCCATCGCCCGCATCACCGAGGCCCGCTACTTCCTGGCCGAGAGCACCCAGGCCCTGCGCGAGGTCTACGCCACCATCGACCAGATGGAGACCAGCACCGCCGAGGTCGAGGAGCGCTTCCACGTCGAGGAGCGCTTCCACGGCTGGCTGCTGGCCGGGCTGGCCCTGCTGGGCCTGCACCTGCTGCTGGGCGAGAGCTGGCTGCGGAGGCTGCCGTGAGCGAGCTCTTCTCCATGGCCCACCCCGAGCGCCTCGCCTGGCTCTGGCTGCTGCTGCCCCTGGCCCTGCTGGCCTTCCTCTCGCTGCGCGCCCGGGCGAAGGCCCTGGACAGCCTCAGCCTGGGCTCCCGCCGCCTGGGGCCCCAGGCCGCCTCCCACCACCGCCGCCGCCTGCTCCTGCTGCTGGCCGGCCTCGCCCTGGCCCTCTTCGCCCTGGCCCAGCCCCGCTACGGCTACCAGTGGCGGGAGATCCGCCAGGAGGGCCTGGACATCGTGATCGTGCTGGATGTCTCGCGCTCGATGGACGCCCAGGACGTCAGCCCCTCCCGCATGGAGCGGGCCCGGCGCGAGATCATCGACCTGACCGGGCTCGCCCGCGGGGATCGCCTCGGGCTGGTGCTGTCCGCTGGCGGCGCCTACGCCCGGGTCCCGCTGACCGAGGACCTCTCCGCCCTGCGCAGCATTGTCCGCGACAGCGACACCTCCACCCTGAAGGCCCAGGGCACCGATCTGGGGCGGGCGATCGAGGTCGGCCTGGAGCTGCTGGGCCCCCCCGGCCAGGCGCAGCGGGTGCTGCTGCTGATCAGCGACGGCGAGGACCAGGTCGGCCAGGCCGAGGCCGCCGCGACCCTCGCCGCCGAGCAGGACGTCCGCATCTACTCCCTGGGCGTCGGCACCCCCGACGGCGCCCCCATCCCCCTGCCCGAGGGCGGCTTCAAGAACGACCCGGCCACCGGCGTCGTCCTGACCCGGCTGGACCGTAGCACCCTGCTGAAGCTGGCCGAGATCGGCGGCGGCGCCTACGCCGACAGCGTGCCCGGCAACGAGGACCTGGTCGCCCTCTACGTCGAGGGCATCCGCGGCGGCGGGCTCCAGACCGCCGAGCGAGGCGTCCGACGCGAGCAGATCTGGGACGAGCGCTTCGCCTGGCCCCTGGCGCTCGGCCTCGGCCTGATCGCGCTCAGCGCCGGCCTGCGCGCCCCCGCCCTCAGCCTCGCCCTGCTGCTCTGCTTCAGCCTGCCTGCCGCGGCCTCCTCCGAGAGCGAGCTCGACCGCCTGCTGGCCGAGCAGGTCGAGCGCCCCCGCGACCTGGACCTCGCCGAGCGGGTCGGCCAGGCCCTCTTCCAGGAGGGCGACTACAACCGGGCCTACGAGGTGCTCTCGCAGGTCGCCGAGCGCGCCGTCGACCCGGCGCAGAAGCGACGGGCGAGCTCCAACGCGGGCCTGTCGGCCTATCGGGCAGGCCGGCTGCAGGAGGCGGTCGAGCGCTGGGAGCAGGTCCAGAGCACGGACCCCGAGCACCCCGCCGCCAAGAGCGCCGAGGCCGTCCGCCAGGAGATCGCCAGGCGCCTGCAAGAGGAGCCTCCCCAGCAGGACCAGGAGCAGGACCAGGAGGGCGAGCCCCAGGACCAGGAGGGTGAGCCGCAAGAGCAGCAGGGCGAGCCGCAAGAGCAGCAGGGCGAGCCGCAAGAGCAGCAGGGCGAGCCCCAGGAGCAGCAGGAGCCGCAAGAGCCGCAGGAGCCCCAGGAGAACGACGGGACCCGCGAGCCCCAACAGGGAGAGCCCCAGCAGCCGCTGGACGGCGAGCTCGATCCCTCCAGTCAACCCGCGGGCGAGGCCCAGGACAGCGGCGAGGGCGAGCCGACCGAGGTCCACCGCCCCGGCAGCGTCTCCGAGCAGGAGGCCAACCGCCTCTTCGACGGGGTCGAGGAGGGCTCGCCGCGGGTCGAGATAGACCCCGACGCCCGCAAGGGGACCAAGGACTGGTGATGGACCCGACCCGCCGCCTGCTGCTGCTGATGCCCCTGCTCCTCGCCGCCCGGCCGGCGCTGGCGGCGGGCGATCCGCGCCTGGAGCTGGAGCTCGACAGCAGCGAGCTGGTCGTCGGGCAGACCATCACCGCCCGCATCCGGCTGATCGACGGGGTCATGCGCGGCGGGCGGCCCGAGCTGATCGTCGGCGAGGGCCTGGCGGCCCGCTTCACCGGGCAGAGCCAGCAGCACCTGATGGTCAACTTCCAGGCCACCCGCATCGTCGACTACAGCTTCGCCCTGACCGCCCGGTCCGAGGGCAGCTGGAACGTCGGACCGGTCGAGCTGGTCATCGGCGATCGTACGCTGCGGGCCGAGGCGCGCACCGTCAAGGTCAGCGCCCCCACCGCGGCCCCCTCGGGCTCCAGCGGGGTCGAGGCCGAGCTCTCCCGCACCGATCCCTTCCTGGGCGAGGTCCTGACCTACACCTTCCGCTTCCGCACCGCCGAGCGCGTGCTGGACATCGAGTGGAGCCCCCCGGACTTCGACGGCTTCACCATCGAGAAGAGCGCCGAGGCCGCCCGCAAGGAGTACCGCCTCGACCAGGGCGACACCAGCTACCAGGTCCAGGAGATCGTCCTGCCGCTGATCGCCGCCGCCGAGGGCGAGCGCACCATCCCCGCCACCCTGCTCACGGCTCGCCTGCCGGCGCGCACCCAGGACCGCCGCAGCCCCTTCCTCGGCGCGGTCGAGACCCGCACCCTCAGCAGCGCCCCGATCCCGACCCGCATCCGCCCCCTGCCCGGCGAGGGTCGCCCGGCCGACTTCAGCGGGCTGGTCGGGCGGTTCGAGCTGCAGGCCACGCTGAAGGGGCCCTCGGGCCCGCTGTCCACCGGCAGCGTCCCCCGGGTGGCCCAGGGCGAGTCCTTGACCCTGGAGCTGACGCTGAGCGGCGACGGCACCCTGACCGGCGCCCGCCTGCCGCCCGCCCCGGACACCGAGGCCTTCCGCGCCTACGACGACAGCCCCGAGCTCAGCGCACGGCTGGTGGACGGCCGCCTGCACAGCGTCGCCCGCTTCCGCCGCGCCATCGTGCCCGCCCGCGAGGGCCTGCTGGAGCTCCCGCCCGTGGTGCTCAGCGTCTTCGACCCGGTCGCCGAGCGCTACGTGCAGCTCCAGACCGAGCCGCTGCGCATCGAGGTCGAGCCCGGCAGCGGCGGCCAGGTCGCCAGCTTCGCCCGGCCCGAGGAGGGCAGCGCCGACGCCCGCGAGGAGGTCGCCGCCCTGGGCGAGGACATCCTGCCCGTCCCCGGCAAGGCCCGGATCCGCGACCGCAGCCTGCGCGCGGCCCTGCCCTGGGCCCTGCTCCCCCCCCTGCTGCCGGCCCTGGGCCTGCTGGCCTTGGGGGCCGAGGGCCTGCTCAAGCGGCGCCAGGGCGACCCGCGGGCCACGCTGCGGGCCAGCCTGCGGACCCTCCCGCCGGAGGCCGGCCCGCGCCTCGCCGCCCTGGAGCAGGCCTTCCGCGAGTCCTGCGCGCTGCGCCTGGGCCGCCCCGCCCCGGGCCTGGACCCGCAGGCCGTCAGCGCGCTGGGCCCCGAGGCGTTGGCCGTCTACGAGGACCTCAGCCGCGCCCGCTACGGCGGCTTCCAGCCCGGCGGCGACCTGGAGGCCCGGGTGCGGGCCTTCGTGGAGGCGACATGATCCTGCTGCTGGCCCTGCTCCCCGCCCTGGCGAGCCCGGCCTTCGAGCGCGGGGTCGAGGCCTCCCGGGCCGGCGACCAGCCCGCCGCCGTCGGCGCTTTCGCCGAGGCCCTGGCCGAGGGCGCCGTCGACCCGGCCGTCTACCACGGCCTGGGCAACGCCCTCTACCGCCAGGAGCAGGTCGGCCCCGCCATCGCCGCCTGGATGCGCGGCCTGCGCCTCTCGCCCGGCGACGCCGATCTGCGGGCCAACCTCGCCTACGCCCGAGCCCGCACCCAGGACCGCCTGGACCTGCCCGCCCCCTCCATCGGCCCCTTCCTCTGGCAGGGCTGGCTCTCTCCCGCGACCCAGGCCCGCCTCGCCGGGGGCTTCGCCACCCTGGGCCTCAGCGCGCAATTCCTGCTCGCCTTGCGGGCCCGGCAGCGAAGCCAGCCCTCCCCTCGCCCTCACCCCGGGCTGCTGCTCAGCCTGCTCCTGGCCCTGCTCCTGGGCCTGGGCGCCGCCCTGGACGCCCGCCGCCCGCCCGCCGCGACCGTGCTGCTGCCGCAGGTCACGGTGCGCTCCGCCCTGGGCGCCGAGGGCGTCGAGCTCTTCGTCCTGCACGAGGGCGCCGTGGTCCGCACCCTGGAGCGCTGGGAGGGCGGGGAAGCCGGACCCCCTGCCGCGGTGTTGATCGAGCTGCCCGATGCCCGCAAGGGCTGGGTGCCGGCCAGCGCCGTCGACCTCGCCCTCCCGGACGCGCCCTTCCCCCTCCCCTGAAGCGGCCGGCCGGATCCCCGCGCGCAAGCGCGTTACACCCCTGCCTCACCCTCCGGAGCTGCGATGCACGCCCTCCTCCTCGCCCTGGCCCTCAGCTTCTCCGCCGACGCGGGCATGAAGGGCAAGATCAAGAAGCTCAGCGACGCCGAGTTCGACCACTACTACGCGCTGCGCTCCTACCTGACCGAAGACCAGAAGAAGGCCTGGCTCAAGCTCAAGACCGAGGACGAGCGCAACGCCTGGCTCCAGGAGGCCGGCCACTGGGACCGCTTCTACAAGTACGACCCCGAGACCCGCGACCTGATCATCGCCGGCAAGGTCGAGCTGGGCTGGACCAAGGACATGCTGGAGATGTCCTGGGGCAACCCCTTCGACAAGCAGCGGCTGCCCGGCCGCCAGGCCAGCCGCAGCGAGCTGTGGATCTTCCGCTTCGAGGGCCACGCCGACGGCTCGGCCCTGCTGTGGGAGCCGAACTCCAAGACCCAGTACAAGGCCACCCGGCTCTTCCTGCGCGAGGTCATCCTCGACGACGACAAGATCGTCGACATCTCCGAGAAGAACACTTCTTTCTGAGGGCGGCGGCCCTCACGACCGGGAGACCATGCGCGTTCCCAAGCAGCTCGAGCCTCTCTACGAGGTGGGCCTCATCGACGAGGTCTTGCGTCCCTTGATGAGCGGCAAGGAGGCGGCGGCGTGGATCGTCCGCAGCCAGGGCGAGGTCGTCTGCGCCAAGGTCTACAAAGAGGCCCACAGCCGCAGCTTCACCCAGCGCGTCGCCTACACCGAGGGCCGCAAGGTCCGCAACAGCCGCGACGCCCGGGCCATGGCCAAGCGCAGCAGCTTCGGCCGCGACCAGGAGGAGATGGCCTGGCAGACGGCCGAGGTCGACGCCCTGAACAAGCTGGCGGCGGCGGGGGTGCGGGTGCCGCAGCCCCTGGTCTTCAGCGACGGCGTCCTGTTGATGGAGCTGATCCTCGACCACAACGGCGCCCCGGCGCCTCGGCTGTACGACGTCCCCCTCTCGCCCGAGCACGCCCGGGCGATGCTGCACTTCCTGGCCGAGCAGGCCGCGCGCATGCTGCTGGCCGGCATCGTACACGGCGATCTGTCCGAGTACAACGTGCTGATCGCCTGGGACGGACCGGTCATCATCGACCTGCCGCAGGCGATCGACGCCTCGTCGAACCGCAACGCCAAGCCGGTCTTCCTGCGGGATCTGGACCACCTCACCACCCACCTCGCCCGCTTCAACCCGGCCCTGACCGAGACCGAGTACGGTCGGGAGATCTGGCACCTCTTCGAGAACGGCAAGCTGCGCCCCGACAGCGAGCTGACCGGCCAGGGCCCCCGCCGCAGCCAGCGGGTGGTCGACGGCCAGCGCCTGGCCCGCGAGGTGACCGAAGCGGCCCTGGCCGAGAAACCCCGAGACGCCGAGGGCCCGCGACGCAAGCGCGGCAGCGGCGGCAAGCCGGCCGAGGAGAAGGTCTACCAGGGACGGCCCGTGGGCCAGGGTCCGGGGGGAGGCCGCGGCGGACCGCCGGCGGGCGGGCGAGGACCGCAGGGCGGAGGCGGGCGAGGACCGCAGGGCGGAGGCGGGAGAGGGCCGCAAGGCGGTGGGGGAGGACGTGGACCGCAGGGAGGCGGGGGACGTGGGCCCCAGGGAGGCGGGGGACGTGGGCCCCAGGGCGGTGGCGGTGGCCGAGGACCGCAGGGCGGAGGCGGCGGAGGACGTGGACCGCAGGGAGGCGGAGGCGGAGGCCGGGGACCGCAGGGCGGTGGAGGCGGGGGCAGGGGGCCGCGATGAAGCCCCCGATCCCTTACCGTCCAGCCCGCCTCTCCGAGACCGAGGTCTGCTCGCGCGCCCGCCAGACCTTCCTCGACCTGGACCAGCGGCGCAGCGTGCGCGCCTTTCGGCCGGACCCCATCCCCCAGCAGGTGATCGCCGATCTCATCCGTGCGGCCTCGACCGCGCCCTCCGGCGCCCACCGCCAGCCCTGGCGCTTCGTGGCCGTCTCGGATCCCTCGGTCAAGGCGCGGATCCGCCTCGCCGCCGAGGCCGAGGAGCGCGAGAACTACGGCGGGCGGATGCCGCCGGACTGGCGAGAGGCCCTGGAGCCGATCGGCACGAGCTGGCAGAAGCCCTACCTGGAGGTGGCGCCCTGGCTGGTCGTCGCCTTCGCCGAGAACTACTCCCTCGACCCCGACGGCAGCCGGCGCAAGAACTACTATGTGCGCGAGAGCGTCGGCATCGCCTGCGGGCTGTTCATCGCGGCTGTACACCAGGCCGGCCTCGCCACCCTCACCCACACCCCCTCGCCCTTGCGCTTCCTCAACGAGATCCTCGGCCGCCCCGGAAACGAGCAGCCGATGATCCTCTTCCCGGTCGGCTACCCCGCCGAGGACGCGATGGTCCCCGATCTGCGACGCAAGGCGCTCGAGGACGTGGCGGTCTGGTTCACGGGATCAGGGCGTGGGTAGCAGGTCGTTGAGGTCGTAGACGGCGAGCCAGCCGGTGGTCGAGTCGCCAGTGAGGTAGGTCGGGTGTCCAATCCAGAGGCGGGTCTGGTCCTGCACCTCTTGTGAGAAGGCGAGGTTTGTGAGCTTGGCGAACTGGAGGTCTGAAGGCCATGTCTCGCCGACGTCCGGCTCCCACATCACCCAACCCGCCGCATCCTCCCACCCATGCGCGGACCACTGCCATTCTTGGAATACAGCCACCCTGCCCAGGAACGGATTCTCGAGTTCGGGACAGTCGGGCGGCCCGGCCAGGGCCGTCGCCCAGACCAGCCCACCCTCCTGGGTTCGTTCGAAGACCGCGTCGACCACGCCAGATGTAGAGAAGCAGAACGGCGCATGGAGAGTCGCTTCCGCAGTCGACGCTGCTTCGTCCGTTCTGTTCGAACCCGAGAATGCAGACCAGCCATTTCGATGCCCCACCATGGCGTCGCGATGGCCATCGCCATCCAGGTCCTCCGTCCGCACAACGTGAACAGGGTCAATGTAGTCAGCCATGTACAGAGAGGGATCGACCCGCACATCGACCTCGCAATCAAGGCTCCAAAAGGCGTCGGCGGCGGTAAGGGTCGTCCCTGCCGTATAGTTCGCCAGGTCCTCACCAGAGAAGGCTCTGGCGCAGCGCACCAGCGAGCCGAACTCCAGGTCGTCAGTCAGGACCACGTCGTCGATGCCATCTCCATCGAGGTCAGCTACTTCCAACCACTCGGTCTTGTTTCCTGGCAAACGAAGGAGAGACCGCCAGTCGTCGTTGGCCCCCAGTTCGAAGGGTCCACGAAGAAGCATAGCCCCATCCTGCGGATTTGATACCCATTCCAGTGGAATGGGGGCCTTTCCCATTCCCATCAGGAGGTCTGATCGGCCATCGCCCGTCAAGTCAGCCAGGCGTACGGCTGATCCGACATTGTATTCAAGCAATGACCGCCCGGAATACCAGAAATCGGCATCGTCCAGTCCCATTGTTCCCGACAATGGTCCCAGGAACACGGCGTGTGTGCCTTGCTGATCCAGCGCATCGTCCATCACCACCACCAGGTCGGTCTGCCCATCTCCGTCCAGATCTCCAAGGCAGTCGGCTCCTGTACCAAAACGTCCAGGAAATAGCTCCGTTTCCACTCGGGCGGAGACCGACAGACCGTCCTTCGGGAAAAATGTACTCCCTTCTGATGCAGTCTGCACGCCGCGCGTCGTGCCGTCGATCTTGTGCCCCGCGATCGCCTCCGGAGCGAGTACCAGCACCTCCAGCTCGCCATCTCCATCCAGGTCGCAGTCGGTCGCCAGTCCGGCCCCGAGGTATCCCTGCTCAGGCGACCTCCAGAACCCCAGCGCGTCGTCCCAGGTTCGCGCGCAGGGGTCTTCGTCCACCGCGCCGTCGCAGTCGTTGTCACGCCCGTCTCCGCAGACCTCGATTGCGTCTGGCCCCGTGTAGAAGTCGGTGTCGTCGCAGTCTTCGCCGCCGAACTCCAGCGCATCCTGGCCATCCCCGTCCTGGTCGAAATCACTCGCGCCGTCGCAGTCCTGGTCGATGCCGTCGTACCAGATCTCCTCCGCATCGGGGTTGATCGAGGGGTCGAGGTCGTCGCAGTCCTGCCCTCCACATTCGATCGACTGGTAGCCGTCCTCGTCGAGATCGCAGGGATCAGGTTCGGGCTCGGGCTCGGGCTTGCCGCCGTCGCAGGCCCACAGCAACACGAGGAGGGCGGTCATGGGCCCATCCAGGTCCACACAGATCCGTCAGAGGAGCGTAGGAACTGGAGGGTCGGGCTCATTGGTGTCAAGGCTGCGGGATCAGGTCGTTGAGGTCATAGACGGCAAGCCAGCCGGTGACGCCCGGTTCGCCAGTCCACGCAGCGTGACCGATCCATAGGCGGGTCTGGCCTGGCACCTCATGCGAGAAGGCCAGGTTTCCCAGCTTCGGCCACTGCACTGCGGGAAGATTTGTGGCTTCGATGATGTCCGGCTCCCACATCACCCAGCCGACCGCGTCCTCCCAGCCGACCGAGGCCCACTGCCAGTCTTGAAAGACCGCCACCTTACCGAGGAAGACGTTGAGCTGCTCGGGGCAGTCCGGAGGACCACCCAGCGCCGTCGCCCAGATCAGGCGTCCGTCGTCAGTGCGCTCGAAGGCAACGTCTACAATCCCGGAGAAGGAGGAACAGAATGGGGAGTAGAGCACCGCTTCGGCGGAGTCGGGCTCCGATGTGTGCATGGCCCCACCCTGGAAGGCCGACCATCCGTTTCTGTGACCCACCATCACATCGGCGTACCCATCGTCATCGAGGTCTTCTGCCCGGGCGAAGTGCACCGGATCCACATAAGCGGCATAGTCAAATTCGGGGTCTACGCTGACATCTACATCACAGTCCATGTTCCAGAACGCCTCGGCCTCGCTCAGCCTGCTCCCCGAGGTCGCCAACGCCAGCGTTGTGCCTGAAAACGCCCTCGCACAACGCACACCGGATCCAAGCTCTACGTCGTCGGTGAGGACGACGTCGTTGACTCCGTCGCCGTCCAGATCAACCACCTCAAGCAGCTCTGCCTGGCCGCCAGGGATGTAGACCAGTGAACGCCAGTCGTCGTTGATTCCGGGCTCAAGGGGCCCCCGAAGCACGTAGGCACCTCGGGCATCGGAAGGCCTCCAGCCAATTTCGACCGGGGGAGGAGCATGACTTCCGCTCATGATCAGATCCGCATGACCATCACCCGTCATGTCTGCCAAGCGCACTGCGGCCCCTACATAGCCAACCTCATCGCTCGCATCGGTAAACTGCCCACTGTACCAGAAGTCTGCGTCACTATAGTCGAGATCGCCCCCTACCGGGCCCAGGAACACAGCCACGCTTCCCAACCCATCAACCGGGGAACCCGCCGCCACCGCAAGGTCGGCAAAGCCATCCCCATCCAGGTCTCCTCGGCAGTCAATCCCGACGCCGAAGCTCTCCCAAGCGTATTCGATGTACGACGAAACCACCAGGCCTTCCTTCGGGAAAAACTCCTCACCCACGGATGCTGTCTGAACGCCCCGTACTGTTCCAAATAGATAGAAGTCGTCGTCAATTGCTCTCGGCGCCACGGTGAGCACCTCCAGGACTCCGTCCCCGTCCAGATCGCAGTTCGCGGCCATATCCGCTCCAACATGGTGAAGCGTTGGTGACACCCAGAACCCCAGCGCCTCTTCCCAGGTCCGAGCGCAGGGGTCTTCGTCCACCCCACCGTCGCAGTCGTTGTCACGCCCGTCTCCGCAGACCTCGATTGCGTCTGGCCCCGTGTAGAAGTCGGTGTCGTCGCAGTCTTCGCCGCCGAACTCCAACGCATCCTGGCCATCCCCGTCCTGGTCGAAATCACTCGCACCGTCGCAGTCCTGGTCGATGCCGTCGTACCAGATCTCGTCTGCATCGGGGCTGATCTCAGGGTCGAGGTCGTCGCAGTCCAGGCCTCCACACTCGATGGAGAGGTACTGGTCGTCGTCGAGATTGCAGGGGTCCGGTTCGGGCTCGGGCTCGGGCTCGGTCTTGCCGCCGTCGCAGGCCCACAGCAACACGAGGAGGCCGGTCATGGGCCCATCCAGGTCCACACGGATCCGTCGGCGGAGGTGGAGAACGGGAAGTCATCGGGTCGAATCGGCGCTGTGCCATGCGGCAAGGAGTCGCTCGACGCCAGGAGCGCCCTCAACGCCGCCATCCCAGCTCGATCCAGCAGGACTACGACATCCTGCAGCCATTGCTCTCTCTGCAACGCGGTCAAACGGGCCCAGCACTCATCCAGGGAGTCGGCCGGCGACCACTCTACGCTCACACCCTCGTACACGTCCGGAACCAGTGACGCCCCGCCCATGACGCCGATGGAACCTTCCTCCCAGCGGCGACCGCCGCGCTCGAAATCGAGCGGGCCCAGCAGCCGGTCCAGGCTGGATCGATCGGCTGAGCTGCGCATCCAAGGGATCAACTCGTAGACCGCGCTCAGGTCGGTCAAGCCGCCGGCGCTCAGGTCCAGGAGCAGCCGGTCGACCATCGCTTGCCGCCACATGACCGCGATGAACCTCGGAATAGAGGAGCCTGGGAGCACCTGTGCCAGCGACTCCATGCCCACGATGGACAGGACCTTGCGCACCTGCTGGCCCAGCGTGTCCGACCCCGTCGCCAGTCCAGAGAGGGCGCAGGGCAGGCTCTCGGCTTGTACACCGGCTTCCAGGAGGGCGCTGGCGGTGTCGATGGCCAGCACAAGCTGGAGGAGCGGGCTGGCCGCTTCCACCCAGGGCCCGATGTGCTGTCCGTCGACGGGCGTGGCGAAGGTCTCCGCCGGCCAGCTGCCAAACCCGTTGTAGAAGGACCGCGAGAGGTAGGCCGTGTCGAGCATCATCACCGGTACCACGGACTCACGCGTAGTTAGTAGCTGGAGCTCGTTCAAGGCCTCAGGGCTGAGCTCTGAGCTCGCGCGACTCACGATGAGGGTCTCTTCGAGGCGGTCGTCCAGCCAGATCCCGAACAGACCGCCCAGCAGCGCGGTCACCCCCGACGCGTCCATCCCCAGGAGGGCCTTCTCCTCGATGCCCTCGTCCAACCCGAGGCTGTAGGCGTTTCGCTCCCGCTTCCAGAAGGGCTTCCAGCTCCAGTCCATCACCGGCTTGAGGGCGGTCGCTGCCGTGTACAGGATGATGCCCAGCGCGTCGTTCCCATCCCGACCGGTCTGGATGGCCTCCGTCAGGCCCGCCTCCAGGCGAAGAAGGGCCTCGTCGACGGCGTCGTCCAGCTCATCCAAGGCGTCTTCCCCATGCTGCAACACCATCATCCATGGGATGACCAGCAGCGGTCCCAGCACCAACAGCCCGCCGAGGTTCAACCCACCGCGCAAGGCGTCGCCGAGGGCGCTCGCTTTCAGGGGACGACTCTCCCGAACCTCGGTCAACGTGGACAAGAGCTTGCCGAGCAGCACCTCGTTGACTTCAGGCACCATGACGACCACATGGCCGCCCATCGCTTGAATGGTGTCGTAGGCATCCACCACCTGTGTGGCCTGGTCCGCGGACAGTCCGACCTTCACGAGCGCACGCTTGAGGGACTCTCCACCCCCGTTTGCCTCGACCCGGTCAAGGAACCACTGCAACCACTCCATGTAGGTGGGAAGAAACTCCGCGATGTTGTTGGCCGCCCAGTTCAGAGGGAGACAGGCGATCTCGGGTTCAGTCCGATCGGGGGCGAGCAGGGTGCGAACCGCCCCGAGCAGCCCTCCCGTACGCCAGAAGCCCTGCATGTAGGGCGACTTGCCGAGCAGGGTACCGATGACGGGGTTAAAGGGGCGGTCGAAGAATCCTTCGTAGTTGAGGGAGTCTCCATCCGGGAGCACCTCGCCCGAGTTGGGCAACGGGAACGTGTCTATCACCAATCCCACCGCACCGGTGATTACCTCATTCAGCCCTTGGCTGGAGGCCCACGGCCGAACGCCGAACGGTTCCGTCATCTGTTCGTCCAAAGTCCGATACCGCCGTATCGCCCGCCGGGTCGGCGTCGTGAACGGGTCGAAGAGCGGAAAGCTCCCCGCGAACCCACCCTCTTCCACCGTCATTCGCCGCCCCAGAATCCCCATCGGCCCCATCAACCCGCGGACGACCACCGCAGACGCCGCCGAGTCCAGGATCGAGGCCGCGATCCGGACCACCGACTCGTCCACCTCATCCCCGGCCCAGTTCACTACGGTGTCGAGCTCGATCCCGGTCACTTCGGTGTTGTAGAACTCCCACACCGCCGCGAGCGACCCTTTCAGGTCGAAGGGGCGGGCCAGGGGATAGGTGGTGTCCGAGTACAGGCTGAACTGCGGGTCCGACGGGACCCAGCCGTCCACGATGGAGAGGATGGTCCCCTGGCCCGGCAGTTGCCAAGGGCGAACCAGCGAGCCCCACGGCGACAGGACCGCGTCCCCCAGCGCCGAGAAGCCCTCGGCAGCCTCGGCGGCGGGGTCGGTCGGGCCCTCGACCAGGTCCCATGCCGAGCCTCCCGGGAGCCCCTCCAAGAGCTCCTCGATGGACTCGGGCCCGAACTCATCGAGCGGCGAGGCTTCCACCACGACCCAGGAGCCCGTGGCCGCAGCCGGTGCAAATCGGTCCTTGGCGGAGCTCCTGGCCATGTGGCTTCTCCTCAGGCCAGGAAGTGGAAGACGACGGTGATGCTGAGCTGCGCCTTCGCCACTCCACCGCCGTTGTCGCTGACCTTCACGATGAAGCGGAGGTAGCGCCCGAAGTTGCCCCGATTGGTGTGGGGCGACGAGATCCGGGTCTTGTTGACGTCCGCCGCGGCCACCGTCAGGAGGGCGGTGCCCGTGAAGTCCTCCCACTCGTCGCCGTCGTAGGAGAACTGCGCGACGACCTCGTACTCGAAGCCGTTGATGGCGTTGTAGCCCTTGCCATGGATGACGATGTCCGCCAGACCCGGCCCCAGGTCGCGGAAGACCGGTCCCACCACGGCCTGGCTGTCGGTCGCGCTACCCAGCGTGACCTCCTCGCGGTGGTCGCACAGCTCCACCGCCAGCACCTTCTGGGTGGTGACGCTCGTCCGCTGGCTGGTGCCCGACGGAAGGCTGGCGCCCGACTTCTGCTCGTTCATGACTGCCTCTGGGATTGATAGCTGGTTGGACCCAGGGCTGGTTGGACCCAGGGCTGGTTGGACCCAGGGCTGGTTGGACTCTATTCGATGGAATTTGAGCCGTCAAGCGCCGGCGCACCTTGGCCGAACGAAAGCCCCCGCCCGGCCTACGGCCTCCTGATCCCCTGGATCCGCGCCAGCACCGCGTGCGCCGTGCCCGACAGCCCCTCGGCGTCCAGGCCCGCCTCGATCGTCCGCTGCCGCACGGTCTCCTCGAAGGCCTCTTCTCGCTGCGCCTCGTCCAGATCGTACCAGGACGGGTGGGCTCTCACGCCACCGTCCAGATCCCGGGGTCGCCAGGCGGAGACCACCTGCTCGATCAGATCCTTCATGGCGCCTCCCAGGCGAAGCCGCCGCGGGCCAGGCACTCGACCAGCAGCAGGCGGGCCCGTCGCACATTCTGCAGGAAGGTGTTGAGGCTCATGCCGGCGCGCTCGGCCAGCTCGGTGTCGGACACACCTCCGCAGGCGTCCACCCGCAGGGCGATGGCCCGCCTGGGCTGAGCGGGCAGGGCCTCGCGGCATCTGTGGATCAGGCGACGCAGCAGGGGATCCGGCTCGGTCCGCTGTTCAAGCTCCTGATCGGCGAGGCGCTCCAGGCGCTGCACCTCGGTGGGCTCGACCCGGGCTCGCCGCAGCTCGCTGAGGGCGAGGTTGCGGGCGATGCGGGCGGCCAGCCTCAGCAGTGCGTCGGGGCGCCCGTCGGGCTGGACCCGAGGTGCGACGTTCCAGGTGCGCAGGAGGGCCTCTTGCAGCACGGCCTCGGTGTCCACCGAGGTCGCGAAGGGGCGAAGACCGCCACGCAGCCGAGGTTCGGCCCCGGACAGCCAGCGCCCGAAGGCGGCGGCGTCCCCGGAGGCGATCTCGGGCAGGTGGCGGTCCAGGTCCATTCGTCTCGCTCCTAGCGACGGCCCTTGGGGAAGAGGTGCAGGCGCAGGATGCCAGCTTCGGTGTCCACGCTGATCTCGACCTCCTCGACCAGGGCGGCCAGGGCGCCCAGATCGGGGCCGACCAGCACGACGCGCAGGATCTCGCTCTTGCGCAGCCAGCCCTTCGTGGTGCTGGTGGCGGTGTCGAGGGTGGCGAGGATCACCCGCCCGTCGGAGAGGCGCAGCCGCACCCGCGCGCCGGGCAGGCGCCAGTCGAGGTCGATCTCGGTGATGTCGAGCTCGAGGACGAGGCGCTCGCCCTTGGCCAGGACGATGCGGGCGTCGTGGCTGCGGTGGGCGATGTCCTCGTCGGCCGTCGGGTAGTGCGGCGCGGGGCTCTCCATAATGAGGCTGAAGTCCTGGTCGGCCACCGAGGCACGGCTCCGGGCGACGGTCTGCATCTTCTTGGGCAGCGCAGCGCTCGCGCGTACCGGCGCGGACATCATCGGCGCAGCAGGCATCATGCAGGCAGTGACCGCCCCCCCGAGGCCCGCTGAAGCACGCAGCCCCAGCCCCTCGACGCTCATCCCGTGCGGCAGGGCCTGAGGGATACGCTCCCGGCGCCCGGGAAGGCCCGGATCGACGGTGGTCTGCTGACTGACGGCGACCCAAGAGGTCAGCCGGGTGCTGATCCGCCAGTCCAGGCCGAGCTGCTCCAGCTCGCGATCGACGCGCTCGCCCTGAGCGGCGCGCAGCTCCAGCTCCTCGGCCTTCTCGCGACCCAGCCGCGCCAGCAGGGCCGGGTTGCCCTCGCCCGCCGCGATCGCGGCGACCGACAGCTCCTGCTCCCAGGGACCGCTCGCCGTCCGACCACGCACCCGCAGGCTGCCGCCCTCGGGCCGCAGGGCCAGGGCGAGGCGGGCCGGGCGGCCGGCCAGCAGATCGGGGGCCCGGTGGTGGGCGCACTCGAGGAGCGCGCTGCCCGAGAGCTCCAGGTCGACCACCAGCGGCGCGGCGGTGGCCTGGACGAGGCGCGCGGCGGCCTGGTCGGGCGAGTCCTCCAGCCCGATGATCACCTCGACCCCCGCGCCAGCCCGCGCCGCCGGGGTCAGCAGGCTGCGGTTGACCCCCGAGCCGATGCCGACGGTGTGCACCCGGCAGCCCCGGGGCAGGCGGCGGGCGATCTCGCCGACGATCTCCTTCTCGAAGCCGATCAGCCCGTCGGTCAGCAGGACGACCTGGCGCTGGGCCTCGCCCCGCAGGCAGGCCAGGGCAGCCAGGATGCCGCTCTTCATCTCGGTGCCACCGCCGGCCCGCAGGCCGCGCAGCCAGGCGCGGGCCAGCTCGCGGTTCTTGGGCGTGGCGGCGACGGGGCCGGCGTTCCAGGCCCGCGGCGTCAGGGAGAACTCCACCATCTGGAGCTGGTCCTGCGGCCCCAGGCTGTCGACCAGGGCGAGGCTGACGGCGACGGCCTGGGCCAGCGGGGCGCCCCCCATTGAGCCGCTGGTGTCCAGCAGCAGGACGAGGTCACGGGGCACCGCCGGCCCGGCGACGACGGGCGGGACGAGGCTGAGCAGCCCCGCCGTGCAGGAGGAGACGGAGCGATCGGCCGAGGCGCGGGCCAGGGCGAGAGAGAGGCCGGTCGCGGGCGCGGCCACCGGCCAGCGCAGGACGAGGTCGCGGTCGAGGGGGACGCCGCCCTCGTCGGAGAGGCCGACCTGCTGATCCCGCTGCACGATGCTGTGCGAGGGCGAGCGCACCGGGCCGGTCAGGGTGTCGGCGATGCGGGCTTCCAGGCGCAGGCGCGGCGGGGTGCCGCCCTCGGCGACGTCGACCGCGAGGCGATCGGCGTCCGGGACGCGGCCATCGGCGCCCAGGTAGCGGGGGGCCACGGTCAGGGGGAAGCGCAGGGTCCAGCCCTGATCCTCCCAGGCCAGGAGCTGGTCGAGCTCCAGCTCGCAGACGAGCTCCTCGCCCGGCGGCAGGTTGCCGACCTCCTGCGAGAAGAGGCTGCTGCGATCCTCTTCCAGCAGGGCGGCGCTGCGGCCCTCGACGATGGCCTCTTCAAAGCGCTCGCGGGCGGCGCTGCGGCGGTCGACCTCGCCCACGACGCGCTGGCCGCGCTGCTCGAAGGAGAAGCCCATCACGGCGGCGTCGGCCGGCAACGGGACCTGCAACAGCACGCGCAGGGGCTCGGCGTAGGGGTTGACGAAGCGCTGGCGGAGGCGGACGCGGGCGAGGCCGGCCTGGGCGTCGATCTGCAGGCTGGCGTCGAGCAAGGCCAGGGGGCGGCCGTCGAGGGCGACGAGGCGGGAGGAGAGAGGAGGGGGCAGGACGGTCACGGTGGCCTCCGGGGCGCTGGGGTTCACTCCGCCAACGCAGGGGCGGGGCCGGTTGTGACAAGCGTCCGAAGAAAAATTCCAGGTCCCCTACCCTGTTGACCGATCCCCAGACCGCAGGTAGTACCCGAGAGCCCAGGGAGCGTCCCAGCCCGGTCGATCCCCACCCGCCAGGAGTCCACGTGAAGGTCACCCTCATCAGCCCCTACCCGGACGTCACCAACTACGGGATCCGCACGCTCTCGGGCATGCTGAAGCAGCACGGCCACCAGACGCAGATGATCTTCATGCCGGACTTCGCCGGCGACGGCGAGTACGCCCACGTCGAGCGGACCGAGGACCGGTACGCCGCCTCGGTCATCGACAAGATGATCGAGCTGTGCAAGGACTCTGACCTGGTCGGCGTGACCTTGATGACCCACTACTTCGACAGCGCCAAGCAGATCACCCGCGAGATCAAGGAGCGCCTGGGCATCCCGGTGATCTGGGGCGGCTTCCACCCCTCGGTCCGCCCCGACGAGAGCATCCGCTGGGCCGACTACGTGGCGATCGGCGACGCCGAGGACCTGATCCTCCAGCTGATCGAGAAGCTCGAGGCCGGCAAGGGCGACGAGCTGCACGACATCAAGTCGCTCATCTGGCGCAAGGGCGACACCGTCGTCCGCAACATGGTCGGCTCGCTGGAGCAGGACCTGGACCTCTACCCGGCCCCCGACTTCGATCACGAGGACCACTGGTACCTCTTCGAGGGCGAGCTGCTGCCCAGCAACGACGACCTGATGCACCGCTACCTGCGCAACGGCACGGTCAGCCGCATGTTCGGGCTGGTGGGCTACCAGACCATGACCGGCCGCGGCTGCCCGCACGCCTGCACCTACTGCGGCAACAGCTTCTACCGCGACCTCTACAAGCGCCAGCGCTACGTGCGCTACCGCAGCGTCGACCACACCATCAACGAGCTGGTCGAGGTCAAGCGACGCTTCCCCTTCATCAACTTCATCTGGTTCTCCGACGACAGCTTCTTCGGGCGCCCGCTGCCCGACATGCTGTACTTCTGCAAGGAGTACAAGGAGAAGGTGGGCTTCCCCTTCTACCTGCTCGGCAGCCCCGGCACGATCACCGACGAGAAGTACGGCGCCCTGGTGGACGCCGGCCTGCTCTGCATCCAGATGGGCGTCGAGCACGGCTCGCCGCGCATCCAGAAGATGTTCAAGCGCTCGACGATGGGCAACGACAAGATCATCAAGTCGGCCGAGATCATCACCAAGTACGCCGACCGCACCGCGGCCCCGCAGTACGACCTGGTCTATGACCTCGCCTACGAGACGCTGGACGACAAGCTGGCGACGCTCGAGCTGATCAGCAACCTGCCGAAGCCCTACCGCTTGCAGGTCTTCTCGATCATCTTCTACCCGGGGACCTCGCTGCACACGATCGCCGAGCGCGACGGGCTGGTCAACGACGAGAAGAAGGAGATCTACGACCGGATGTACTCCGAGCGGCACGACAGCTACACCAACATGCTGCTGTTCCTCTCCCGCTCCGGCAAGTTCCCGCACCCGCTGCTCAAGGTGCTGATCGACCGCCGCGTCGTCGAGGCGATGACCAGCGACTACATGGAGCCGGCCGCCCAGGTCTTCCGCGGGGCGCTCTACGCCTTCCGCAAGGTCTTCCGCAACGAGTCGCTCAAGCGCGCCAAGGCGCTCGGCACGGTCACCAGCCGGTTGAAGATCTTCGACGCCCGCCTGACCGGCATGACCGGCGCGGACGCGGGCGCGGCCGCTCCGACGGCGTCGAACGCCCTCTGAGCGCCCTCCTAGGGAGGGGGGTGACCCGGTGAGGAGTGGTTGGACCGAAGCGACGAAGGAGCGGAGGGCCAACTGCGACGAGGCGGGTCAGGGGGGAACCGCTTGCGGTGCCCCCCTCGAAGGGGGGCGGGCGAAGCCCGCAGCACGGCTCGAGATCCGGCCGGCAACGCGGCAGGACGCAGGCCCCCTCTCTCAGCTCCGCTCCTCGGTGCTGGCAGAGGGGGCCTGGTTCTTGGCGGATCCGGACGAGGTGGTGCTCAGCGTCGAGGCGGTGGGCGAGGAGCTCGCCGCGCTGGACCGGCAGCCCAACAGCCGGGTCCTCCTGGCCTGGCGAGGTCGAACCCTGGTCGGCGCCTGCTGGCTGCGCGGCGGGAGGCTCCGGCGGGTGGCGCACGAGGCCAGCCTGGAGCTGATGGTGCTCGCCGAGGAGCGCGGGCGAGGCGTAGGCCGGCGCCTGCTCAGCCGGGCGATCGGGTGGGCCGAGGGGCAGCCGGGCCTGGGCCGCCTGGTGCTGGCGGTCATGGCCGACAACGAGCGCGCCGTCGCCCTCTACCGGGCCCAGGGCTTCGTTGAGGAGGGCCGGCGCCGCGGCTCGGTGCGCGAGGCCGACGGGCGGGAGCGGGACGATCTGCTGATGGCGAGGACCCTGCGTCCTGCGGAGGATTCGCTCAGCCGCGGGGGATGACCCGACCGGCGTTCTCGGCGATCTTGCGCAGGGCCGACTCCAGGTCCTTGCGCAGGACGAGCTGGTCCAGCGCGGCGCCCAGCACCCGGCCCGGCTCGTAGTCCATGTGGACCGTCAGCAGGGTGTTGGTCGAGGGCTTCATGGTGCGCAGGCTGTAGTGCAGCGAGCCTGCGATGCGGCGGCCCTCGGTCCGGCAGAGCACCCGCCGGCCACCGTGGCTGTCGTCGGGCCGCTCGAAGACGTAGCGGATCGGCCGAGCGACCGGGCGGCTGCGCAGCTTCGCTTCGAACTCGCCGGGCTTGACCTGGGAGAGATCGTCGAAGACGCCCTGCAGGAGCTGCTCGTGGTGCGAGGGCTCGCTCAGCCAGCCGAAGACGGCGTCGCGCCGGGCGCCTTCGAGGAGGATGTCGGTGGTGATGACGGCCATACGGACCTCTTCCGGGCCCTGGGGTGCAGGGCCGCAATGGCGCCCACGATATCAAGAAACGCGGGCGACTGGCGGGTCGGGGCGCGCGGAGTCCAAGGGGTGGACCCGCTGAAGCATGCAGCTGAGCACATGGGTGGGCCAGGCCCCCCCATAAGGGATGTAGGAGCGCACGGAGTAGCCGTCCGCCACGAGCGCTCCCAGCAGCTCGGGCTTGACCCCAAAGAGCATCTGGAACTCGAGGGCCTCGGGGCCCAGGCCCAACCGGTGCTGGCAGTCTCGGGTCCAGGCGATCGCCTCGGCGTCATAGGTGGCGATCGCCGGGGATCGCCCCCGCTTCAGGAGCCGCTCGATGTCGTGCCGGAACGCGTCGTCGATCTCGAGTTCCGACTGGAAGGCGACGTCACGCCGCTCGCGGCAGCCGCCCTTCACGAGTCGGATGTGGGCCCCGTGGTCCATCAGGCGATCGAGGTCGGCCTCGCGATGCCGCAGGTAGGACTGGATGACCAGCCCGACGGTCCGAACGCCGTATCGGACCCGCATCTCCTCGAAGATCCGCAGGGTCCGATCGAGGTAGGGCGACTCCTCCATGTCCACCCGGACGAAGCCGTGCGACTCGGAGGCACAGTCCAGGATCCGCCGGAGCTGGTGGCGACAGTAGTCCTCTCCGATGTCCAGGCCGATCATCGTCAGCTTGACCGAGATGTTGGCGTCGACCCCCTCCGCCTGGATCCGCCGAAGGGCGGTGATCGCCTCATCGGCTGCGTGCTCCGCCTTCCCCGCCTGGCAGGCGTGCATGCCGTAGAAGTTCAGCGACCCCTTGACGCCCTGGGCGTTCAGCTGCTGGACCGTGGCGAGGCCCGCGTCCAGGTCCTCCCCCCCGATGTACGTTCCAGCGAGCTCCCTGAGGACGGGCGTGCTCATCACGGTCTTGCGGAAGGACGAGCTCTGCGCGAGCCTCGAGGCGACTTTCTTGAACATGGTACACCCACGACGTGGCGGGAACCCCGAGGGCGGCCCGGGACGAGGGGTCGCTCTCATGGGGTCTCCATAGCGCGGATTCCCCCGAGGGGGGGTTAGACCGCCCCATGCTCGCCGCCATCCCCTACTTCGCGCCAGTCTCCTTCCCGATCGGCTCCTGGACCCTCTCCCTGTGGGAGATCCTGGCCGCCGTCTCGTTCATGGTCGGCCTGGAGATCGCCCGCGCCCGCGGCATCCGGCTCGGCCTGGACGTGCGCGACATCGTCGACGGGGCGGTCGTGATCGTCGGCATGGGCTTCGTCGGCGGCCACTTCCTGCACGTCGCCGCCTACAACCCGCACCTGATCGAAGAGGAGGGCTGGCTGACCCTGTTCAAGGTCTGGGCGGGCCTCTCCAGCACGGGCGGCTTCCTGGGGGCCATCGTCGGCGCGGTCCTCTTCTACAAGGTCATCCGCAAGCGCGACTTCTGGGTGCACGCCGACGTCATCGCCTTCGGCTTCCCCTTCGCCTGGACGATCGCGCGGCTGGGCTGCTTCAGCGCCCACGACCACATCGGCCGGCCCAGCGACTTCTTCCTGGCGGTGGACTTCCCGGGCGGGGCCCGGCACGACCTGGGCCTGTACGAGGCGCTGTGGACCGCGGTCATCGCCCTGACCTTCTTCCTGCTGGCCCGGCGACCGACCCGCCCGGGCTTCTTCCTGGCCCTCTTCGCCGCCATGTACGCGCCGATCCGCTTCCTGCTGGACTTCTTGCGCAACACCGATCTGGACGGCGCCGATCTGCGCTACGCCGGCCTGACCCCGGCCCAGTGGATCATGATCGCGCTCTTCGTCGCGTCCCTGGTGCTGGTGGCCCGCCTGCGCGGCGCCCCGCCCCAGGCGCCCGCTCAGGGAGGAGGACCCGCCGCGGGGGCCGACACCTTGGCCTTGTAGGAGGCGTCCAGGGCCTTGAGCTCGGCGTCGCTGACGGACCCGTCGGCGATGGCCTGCTCGGCCTCGGCCAGCCAGACCGAGCCGTCCACCAGCGGCACCCGCCCCTCCAGGGCGTCGGCCCGCGCCCGGGCGATCAGCTCCAGCATGCGGCGGTGCTCGGGAGAGCGGTCGAGCTGCTCCACCTTGGCGCTGAGCTGGTCGAGGTTCTCGACCATGGCCTGGTCCATGCCCTGCTGGAAGGGGCTGTTCTCGCCGCACATGCAGCCGAGCGCGAAGATCAGGGTCAGGGCGAGGGGGAGACGAAGACGCATGGGACCTCCTGCGCGGGGCTTAACCGCCGGAAGGCTCGACATCCTCGTCGCCCCGCCACTCGGCCTCCCGCCGGTAGATCGTGCGGGCGGTGATGCCGAGCAGGCTGGCGGCCAGGGCCTTGTCGCCGCCGCATTGCTCGAGGGTCGACTCGATCATGGCCCGCTCGACGACCTTGAGGGGCGTCCCGGGGGCGAAGCTGAGCAGGCCGCTGCGCTGCCGGGCCTGTCGCAGGACCGGGGGCAGATCCGTGAGCTCGATCTGTTCACCCCGGGCCAGGACGACGGCGCGCTCGATGGCGTTCTCCAGCTCGCGCACATTGCCGGGCCAGCTCCAGCTGGAGAGGGCCTCCAGGGCGTCGTCGGAGAGGCCCGCGATCGTCTTGCGGTTGCGCTCGGCGTGCAGGGCGAGGAAGTGGCGGGCGAGGAGGGGGATGTCGTCCCGACGCTGGCGCAGCGGGGGCAGCTCCAGTCGGATCACGTTGAGCCGGTAGTAGAGGTCCTCGCGCAGCCGCCCCTCGGCGACGGCCTTCTCGGGGTCGCGGTTGGTGGCCGCCAGGATGCGCGCGTCGGTGCGCAGGGTCCGCGTGCCGCCGATACGCTCGTACTCGCCGTCCTGCAGCACCCGCAGCAGCTTCACCTGCAAGGCCAGGGTGAGCTCGGTGACCTCGTCCAGGAAGAGGGTGCTGCCCTGGGCGAGGTCGAAGCGCCCCTCCTTCCGCCCCCGAGCCCCCGTGAAGGCTCCCGCCTCGTAGCCGAAGAGCTCGCTCTCCAGCAGGGCCTCGGGGATGGCGCCGCAGTTGACCGAGATCATCGGCCGCTCGCGGCGCGGGCTGACCCGATGGATCCAGCGCGCCAGCAGGCCCTTGCCGGTGCCCGACTCGCCGCTGAGCAGGACGCTGGCCTGCGCTCCGGCGACCTGGCGGGCCTCCTCCAGCAGGGTGCGCATGGCGGCGGAGCGACCGATGATCTCGCCGGGCACGGCGCGGGCGAGCTCCTCCCGCAGGGCCCGGTTCTCGACGACGAGGTGGTGCTTGTCCAGCGCCTTGCGCACCGTCCGGAGGATCTCGGCGCGCTTGAGCGGCTTGGTCAGGAAGTCGAAGGCGCCTTCTTTCATGGCCTCGACCGCGGTCTCGACCGTTCCGAAGGCGGTCAGCAGGACCACTTCGAGCTCGGGCTCGACGGCGCGGGCCGCCCGCATCAGCTCCAGGCCGTCCATTCCCGGCATCTTCAGATCGGTCAGCACCAGGGCCGGGCGCTCCTCGCGCAGCCGCTGCATCGCCTGGCGGCCGTCCTCGGCGTGGCGCACATCGTAGCCCTCGCGCACCAGGATGCGCTCCAGGGCCAGCCGGTTGGCCTCTTCATCGTCGACGACGAGGATCAGGGGTCCAGAGGGGGGGCGATCGGTCATGGCGGCGTCCCTGGGGAGGGCCGACAGGGTAACGTCAGCCGAAACAAGCAGCCGGCCCCGGGGGCCTCGACCAGGCTGAGCCGGCCGCCCGCCTCTTCCAGCTCCTGCCGGGTGATGGCCAGGCCCAGGCCGGTGCCCTTGACCTTGGTGGTGTAGAAGGGCTCGAAGACGCGCTCCACATCAGGCTGGGCGATGCCCGGTCCGTCGTCCTCGACCTCGACCTGGATCTCCTCCGCCTGGGGCGAATACGGCAGCAGCCGGACGTGGACCCGGCGCGCCCCGGCCTCGACCGCGTTGCGGACGAGGTTGCGCACCGCGGCGCGCAGCGTGTCGCCGGGGAGCTCCATCACGCCGGTCTCCTCGCCCTCCAGCAGGACCTGGGCGCCGGCCCGCCGCCACAGCTCCTCTTCCGTGCGCAGCACCCCCTCCAGCAGGGCCCGCGGGCTCTCGCTGGTCGGCTCGGGCGCGCGGCGGCGGGAGAGGTCGAGGTAGCGGGCGGTGACCTGCTCCAGGCGGGCGATCTCGGTCGAGATCGTGGCCAGGCAGGCCTCGGCCTCGGGCCTCCCGACGACCTCCTCGGCCAGCAGCTCGGCGTGCAGGCTCATGGCGTTGAGGGGGTTGCGGACCTCGTGCGTGACCTGGGCGAGCATCTGGCCGACCAGGGCGAGGCGCTCGGTCCGGGCGAGGCGGCTGCGGTCCTGGACCCGCTCGGTGACGTCCTCGCCGACGATCAGCCGCCCCTCGGCCCCGAAGGCGGCCAGCTCCAGCTCGTGGATGCGCTCGTCGCGGACGACATGCTCGTGGCGGCCCAGCGGCAGCTCGCGCAGCCAGTCGGGCAGGGGCTGACCCACCTCCAGCCCCCACAGCCGACCCGCGGCCGGGTTGGCCGAAGCCACCCGCCCGTCCTCGACCAGCACGACGCCGGCGTGGATCGCGTCGAGGATCGAGCGCAGCCGCAAGGAGAGGCGATCCAGGGCCGCCGCGCGCTCGCTGAGGCGGCGGTCCCGCTCGGCCACAGCCTCGGCCATGGCGCCGAACTCGCGGGCCAGCAGGCCGACCTCGTCGACCCGCTCGGTCGCCAGGCCGCCGGGCTGCTGCCCCGCCGCCAGCCGCTGGACCTGCTCGGTCAGGCGGGCGACGGGCTGGAGGCTGAGGATGGCCGCCCCCGCCATCAGGCCGGCCATGGCGATCGCCAGCAGGCCCGCGGCGCCGCCGACGGTCAGGGCCCGCCGCTGGGCCTCGGCGGTGCGCTCGGCGACGCGCTGGATGCGCGACTCCACCAGGGCCGCGAGATCCCCGGAGGTGCCGACCAGCTGCGTGCGGATCAGGGCCAGGTCCGCCTGCGCCCTGGCCTCGCCCCCCTCCTCGGCGGCGACGGCGCTGGCCCAGGCGTCGACCGCCTCCTCGTAGGCCTGGGCCTGGGCCTCGATCGCCGAGAAGGCGCGCAAGCAGGCCTCGATCGCGGCGGCGTCGGCGGGGTCGACCGTGCCGACCAGCGCGCCCTCCGTACCCGTGCCGGTGAGGGCCGCCTGGGCCACCGTGCGCCCGGCCCGCGCCGCCTCTTCCAGGCTGGCGCGGTGCAGGGCGGCGCTGGTCCTCGCCCCCGCGACGGGGCGTCCGATGTCGCGGGGCACGCTGTCCCTCAGCCCGGCGGCCTGAGGACCCGTGTCCCGCGAGAGGCGCTCCTGCTCGCGGTCGAGCTGGCGGGCGGCGGCCTCCAGCCGCGCGGCGACGTCGGCGAGGGGCAGGTAGCCGAGGTCCAGGACGGCGATGCCCCGCCCGACCTCCTGGAGCTGGGTGTAGGTGTAGCCGAAGGCCCCCACCCAGGAGGCCAGGGAGAGCACGAAGGCGGCCAGGATGCGCCAGCGGATCGAGCGGCGGGCGCTGAGCGAGGCGGGCGGCGCCACGCGGGTCTGCTCAGCCCCCGCCGGCCGAGCCGGGCCCGGTGAGCACGACCGCGCCGGGCCGGCCGGTCACCAGCGGGGCGTAGCCCTCTTGCGCGGTCAGCACGACGACATCGTCGGCCTGCAGGTCCAGGTCGGCCCGCGCCCACACCACCGTCAGGTCGGGCGAGCGCAGCTCGACCTTGTGGGGGCCGGCGCCGACGCCCTCGACCCGGACGGGGTGGTGTGAGGACAGGACCGCGACCCGCGCTCCGTCCAGGACCAGGGCGAAGCGCTGGCCGCGCGCGGCTCGCAGCTCCAGCACCGGCGCGGTCTCCAGCTCGGCGACGGGCTGGGTGCTGAGGCTGGTCGCGCCGACGTCGAGGGCGACGGTGCCATCGGCGGGGATCTGTACCTTGACCAGGTCGACCCGCTCGCCACGCTGGACGCGAAGATCCACAGAGCCGGGCGAGAGGCCGGGGACCCGCATCGCGACCGCCCCCCAGGTGGAGAGCAGCGGCGCCGTGCCTACGCTGACCTCGATGGGCACCTGGGAGCGCACCAGCAGGTCGCCGGCCCAGCCGGGGGCCGTGAGCAGGAGCGCAGACAGGAGGAAGGAAAGGACCACGGGAACCTCGGGGCTGGCCTGGGCCGGTGAGATAACCCACGGGCCAACCCCATGGTCCGAGGTGACGTCGAGCCGCTACCGTGCTAGCCGCCTGCGTTGTTCCGGGTCCGACGGGCCCACCCTCTGCTTCAGGAGTCTCCGATGCGCATCTCCCTCCCCTCCTCCCTCGTCCTCGTGCTGGCCGCCGCGCTGGCGGCCTGCGACGGGGGCGCCAAGACCGACGCCACCCCCGGCGCCGCCGGCACCGCTGGAAGCACCACCACCGCGGTGGACATCGGCGACACCATCGCCCAGGTCAACGGCGTCCGGGTCGGCTCCAAGGAGTTCGAGGAGGCCGCGGCCCGCAAGACCCCCGAGTCCGGCGACGTCCTCAGCCCGGCCGAGCGACAGGCCGTCCTCGACCAGCTGGTCGAAGAGAAGCTGCTCTACAAGGCCGCCCTCGACCGCGGCCTGGATCGTGACCCCAAGGTGCAGAAGGTGATGGTCAACACCCTGCTGCGCGAGGTCGTCTACGCCAATGTGCGCAACAGCGACTTCTCCGACGAGCTGCTCCAGGCCTACTACGAGGCCAACAAGGACGAGTTCGTCGTGCCCGAGAAGGTGCAGATCCGCCGCATCCTGATCAAGGTCAAGGAGGATCGGACCGACGAAGCCGCCAAGGCCGAGGCCGACCGCATCCGGGCCGAGGTCGTCAAGAACCCCGACTCCTTCAAGGACCTCGCCGCGCAGTTCAGCGAGGACCCCTACCGCCGCCGCGGCGGTGACGTCGGCTTCATCGCCGCCACCGGCAAGCCCGGCCTGGACGCCGAGGTCGTCGCCAAGGCCTTCACCCTGAACGTGGGCGACGTCTCCGAGGTCTTCAAGTCCGCCGACGGCTACAACATCGTCATGGTGGCCAACAAGCGCGAGCGGGTCGAGCGCACCTTCCAGCAGATGAAGGGCAGCGTCCTGCGCAAGGTCAAGAACGACAAGCTCAAGGAGCTGTACGACGGCTACGTCGCCGAGCTCAAGGCCAGCGCCAAGATCGACATCGACACGGCCCGCGTCGACGCCATCGAGATCAGCCCGGCCAAGCGGCCCATGACCCCCGGGCTGACCCCCGAGGCTGGCCTCAACCTCGACGTCGAGGGCCCCGGCGCCCTGCACGGCGGCGAGGGCGACGAGCACTGATGTTCGGCCTCGCCCTGTCGCTGCTCCTGGCCATCACGCCCGCCCGCGCCGGCGTGGTGGACCGCGTGGCCGCCGTGGTCAACGACAAGGTCGTGACCCTGTCCGAGGTCTACGAGCTCGGCAGCACCTTCATCGAGCAGCAGGCCGAGAAGGGGCAGCGCCGCGCGGGCGAGCTGGAGGTGCTGGACACGCTGATCCAGCGCCGCCTGATCACCCAGGAGGTCGAGCGGCTGGGCATGGATCCGACCGAGTCGGATGTTGACCGGGCCATCGACGAGATCGCCCGCCGCAACACCCTGGACCGCGACACCCTGCGGACCGAGGTGGAGCGCTCGGGCATGACCTGGACCCAGTACCGGGCCGAGCTGCGCGAGAGCCTGCGCGAGCAGCAGTTCACCAGCTACATCGTGCAGACCCGCATCGCCGTCGACGAGGACCAGCTCCGCGACGCCTACCGGCGCATGCTGAGCGAGCGGACCGGCGAAGAGGTGGTCCAGCTCCTGGCCTTCGTCCGCATGCTGCCCGCCGGGGCCGATGAGGCCGCGGTGGCTTCGGTCCTGGCCGAGGCCAGCGCCGGGGCCGCCCGGGTCAACGGCGGTGAGCCCTTCGCCCTGGTGGCCCGCGAGCTCGACCAGGCCTCGTTCGGCGCGCAGGATGGCCAGATGGGCAGCTACACCAAGGGCGAGCTGTCCGAGGCGCTGGACCAGGCGGCCTTCAGCACGCCGGTGGGCACGGCCAGCGCGCCCATCCTGACCGAGCGCGGGGTCTTCGTGCTCTACCCAGCCGAGCGCGGCCTGCCCCCGCCTCCTCCCTTCGAGGAGCTGCGGGACGAGCTCCAGAACCGGGTCTACGCCGCTCGCATCGACGACGAGATCGAGCAGTGGACGCAGTCGGCCAGGCGCCAGGCCTCGATCGAGATCAAGCTCCAGGCTCAATGACGGGCCCGCTGCTGCTGACGCCGGGGATGGGCATCGGCCCCGAGGTCAGCCTCGCGGCCCTGGCCGCACGGCCCGAGCTCTGGCCGCGGGTGGTGCTGATCGGGGGTTCCCAGGCGCTCTACGCCGTGGGCTCCCCTCTGCCCCTCATCCCCGTCCCCTCCCCTCGGCCCGTCGACGCCGGCCTCGCCCTCTTCGATCCGGGAGACCAGGCCGAGCCGGTCGAGGTGGCCGCGATCCGGCTCGGCGCCCTGGCCTGCCTCAGAGGCCAGGCTCACGCCCTGATCACGGGGCCGATCCACAAGGCCCGGCTGGCGGCCCGCGGCTTCGCCTGGCTGGGCCACACCGATCTGCTGGGCGATCTCTGCGGGGCGCGCCCGGTGATGGCCTTCGTCGGCGGACGCTTCGGGGTCGCCCTGGTCACGGTCCACCTGCCCCTCTCGGCGGTCCCGGCGGCCATCCGCGCCGAGGCGGTCGAGCACACCGTTCGGGTCGCGGCCCTGGCCTGGCGGGATCAGCTCGGCGTCAAGGCCCCCCGCGTCGGCGTCTGCGGGCTGAACCCCCACGCGGGCGAGGACGGGCTGCTCGGACGGGAGGAGATCGAGCAGATCGCCCCTGCCTGCGAGCGGTTGCGCCAGGAGGGCTGGGAGCTGCGGGGCCCAATCTCGGCCGAGACGGCCATGATGGAGGCGATGGCGGGCCGGCTGGACCTGGTGGTGGCGATGTACCACGACCAGGGCCTCGCCCCGCTCAAGGCGGTCGACTTCGGGCGCACCGTCAACTGGACGCTGGGCCTGCCGATCCTGCGGACCAGCGTCGATCACGGCACGGCCGATCACCTCGTCGGCACCGGGCAGGCGGACCCCTCCAGCATGGGGGCGGCCCTGGATCTGGCGGTCCGGCTGCGGCCTCCTGTCATTCTGTGACGCAAGGGCGGCGCCGCCTCCGCTAGACTGCACGCAGGAGGTGTCCATGTGGCTGGCCCTGTTCCTGGCGTGCGGTAGCGCCGACGTCGAAGGCGATGATCCTGGAGAGTGCTCGGACGGCGCCGACAACGACGTCAACGGCTACTTCGACTGCGACGATCTGGGCTGCAAGGGCAGCCCCGACTGCGAAGAAGCAGACACCGACACCGACACCGACACCGACTCCGACACCGACACCGACACCGACACCGACTCCGACACCGACACCGACACCGACACGGACACCGACACGGACACCGACACCGACACCGACACCGACACCGACACCGACCCCAGCGCGACGCCCGCTCACCTGCTCAGCTACGAGCTGCGGATGGACGTCATCTGGACCTTCACCGACGGCTTCGCGGACTGCGCCCAGGTCTTCGAGGGCAGCGGCACCCAGCTCTCCACCAGCGGCAGCCGGGTGACCTTCACGGGGCCCTACGCAGAGACCTCGACCACCTGCACCGATCACGACCTGCTGGAGCCCTTCTTCCCCTGGACGCCCGCCGACGGGGAGGCCCTCTCCACCTTCGAGTTCAGCGCGGACATGAGCACCCTGGACGTCTGGTTCGTCGACGACAGCGAGTTCGAGTCCTACCCGCGGGCCGAGTGGTACATCTACGACATGTTCGAGCCCTACGACGACGACGCCCAGTTCGTCCGCTATTCGGAGGTGGGCGGCTCATCGGACGGCTCGACCACCACCGTCTTCCAGGTCGAGGTCTTCTTCAACTGAGGCCTCGCACTCGCTGACCGACTCGATCTGCTCCAGGACGCCCTCCACCCCGAAGCGGAGGCAGTCGACCTGCTGTTCGCCGGCCCGATCGTAGGTGCTGATCTGGAAGGCCAGCGCCTCCTCGTCCTGGCACCGGAAGCGGGTGCGGCTGCCATCGCTGGCGTCTCTCCAGTCCGCGACCACGTCCAGGTCGATCGCCAGCTCGTCCTCGCTGCCATCGGCGGCCGCGCCAATGCTGGTGCCGGTGTGGCGCTCCCACGTGGCGGGGTCCAAGGCCATCCACAAGCGCATCCCGCCGCTCCAGCCCGAGGTCAGGACCCGGAAGCTCCAGGACTCGTCCTCGACGTCGCAGGCGTAGCTGAGCTCCAGGATCTCGGAGCCCTGCGAGCCGCGGGTCTCCAGGGTGGAGACCTCCTGCTGGCCCTTGGGCGCGCAGGCCAGGCTCAGCAGGGCCAGGATCATGACCAGTCCTCCACCACCACGGGCGCCTCGGCCTGGGCGCGCTCCTGGAAGATGCGCCGCTCGATCTCGGTGATCAGCTCGGAGAGCCCGATGCCGGTCACCGCGCTGACGGCCATGCCCTGCCACTGCTCGCAGAGGGCCTCCCACTCCAGGGGATCGACGGCGTCGATCTTGTTGAGCACCCGGATGCAGGGGGTCTGGTCGGCGTCGAGGCGTTGCAGGGTGCGCTCCACCTCCTGCACATGGGTGCCGATGAGCGGGTCGGCGGCGTCGATCACGTGCAGGATCAGGTCGGCCTCGACCGTCTCTTCCAGGGTCGAGCGGAAGGCCTCGACCAGCTCCTTGGGCAGGTTGCGGATGAAGCCGACGGTGTCGGTCAGGATGATCTCCCGCTGCTCGGGGAAGCGCATCCGGCGGCTGGTCGGGTCCAGGGTGGCGAAGAGCTTGTCCTCGGCGTCGACCTGGGAGCGGGTCATCGTGTTGAGCAGGGTGCTCTTGCCCGCGTTGGTGTAGCCGACGATGGCCACCTGGGGCAGACCGACCCGGGTGCGCCGCCGACGCCGCAGCGAGCGGTCCTGTCCGAGCTTGCGCAGCTCCTGGGTCATGCGGGTCTCGCGCTCGTCGGCCCGCCGTCGGTTGATCTCCAGCTTGGTCTCGCCCGGACCTCGACCGCCGATGCCGCCGGTCAGCCGGCTCATCGCCGTCGGCATGATCGCCAGCCGTGGCTTGCGGTAGCGGAGCTGGGCCAGCTCGACCTGGAGCTTGCCCTCGCGGGTGTGGGCCCGCTGGGCGAAGATGTCCAGGATGAGCTGGGTGCGGTCGATCACCTTCAGCTCGGTGTCCGTCGCGATGTTGCGGAGCTGGCTGGGGGCCAGCTCCTGGTCGAAGACCAGCACCGTGGCGCCCAGCTGCATCGCCCGGACCAGCACCTCCTGCAGCTTGCCCTTGCCGATCACGTAGCGCCCGTCGTACTCGCGGCGGCGCTGGAAGATGCGGTCCATCACCTGCAGGCCGGCCGTCTGCGAGAGCCGCTCCAGCTCGTCCAGCGACTCCAGCGCCTCCTGCGGCTTGCCGGTCGTCACGCCGATCACGAGGCAGCCCTCGGCCCCTGGGATGCGGCGGACCTCGTCCCGGGCCCGGAAGTGCCCCTCCAGATCGCCGATGAAGACCTGCCAGTCCAGCTCCCAGCCGTGCACCGAGCCGTAACGCTCGACCTTCCAGGGCTCCTCGGCCCCGTCGACGGCGTCGGGATCGAGGTGGCCGAGCTCGACCTCGCCGGGCAGGCCGTCCATGCGGGCCTGGATGACGACGATGGCGTCCAGGCGCAGCAGGCTGAGGTCGGTCATGTCGTCGCGGCTGAGGCCCTCGCCGCGCAGATGGGTGTGCACGAGGCGCAGGCCGCGGAACCGGCCGGCGCCGGCGCGGGCGCGGGTCAGGTCGGGGATGAAGAGCCGGTGGGCGTCCCCGACGATGACGTGAGAGGGGTTGCCCTGCCGGTCGATCGTCAGGCCGATCTGCCGCCCCGTCTCCCGCGACAGCTCAGCAATCCGCCGCGCCAGCTCGGGGGAGATCACCCGGTCGACCGGCGAGCGGCGCCCGTAGAGCTTCTCAATCGCCTTCAGCTCGGACTGCTTGAGCCCTTCGACGTTTCCGTGAACCTGGGGAATACAGCCCTCCGCGGCACCCTCTCTAATCCACCCGCGTGAGCTGCGGGGACTCCCCGCGTGCGACGGCGCGCTCCAGCAGCTGCGGCAGGTCCACGCCCAGGGTGGCCTTCAGCTCTTCCACCAGCCGCACGGCGCGGGCGGCGCTGCCGTCGCTGCCCTGGCCCCGGGGCAGGACCGTGACCCGATCGATCTCCACCTGGTCGATGGTGGAGACCATGCTGGTCATCAGCGTCTGCATCTTCTGCATCAGGAAGATGTCGCGGGCGTTGTCGCCGCCCTGCTGCCAGGTGCGGGTCATCTCGCGGAGGACCGCCACGGTGGCCTTGCCGTCCTCGACGATGCGCGAGGCGTCGCCCTTTGCCTTGGCCTGGGCGGCCTCCATCTCGGCCTGGGCGGGGGTGACCACGTCGGCCTGAAGGCGGCGGCGGACCTGCTCGACGCGCGCTTCTTGCACCTTGAGCTCGGCCTCGGCGGCGGCGATGCGGGAGAGCACCTTGCCGCGCTCCTCGGCCACCACGGCGGCCAGCCTCGTCTCGGCGTCGCGGATGCGGCGGGTGATCTCGGCCCGGGTGACGCCCGTGTCCGAGCTGAGGCCGGCCCGCTTGCTCTTGAGCAGGTTGCTGGCCTCACGCTCCGTCGAGGTCGCCTTGGCCTGGGCTTCGGCGATGCGCGCCCGCTTGACCACCTCGGCGCTCTGCTTGCGGCCGATGCTGTCCAGGTAGCGGACCTCGTCGCTGACGTTCTGCACCTTGAGGGTGTCCAGGGTCAGGCCCAGCTTGCCGAGGTCGTGCTCGGCCTCTTCCAGCAGCTTCTCGGCGAAGGCGATCTTGTCCTCGTTGACCTCTTCCGGGGTCAGCTGCGAGAGCACGCCGCGCAGGTTGCCCTCCAGCGTGTCCTTGGCCATCTTGACGATCTCCTTCCGCTCCTTGCCCATGAAGCGCTCGATGGCGTTGGAGAGCGCCGGGTCGTGGCCGGCGATCTTCACGTTGGCCACGCCCTGCACCGTCAGCGGGATGCCGCCGCGGCTGTAGGCGTTGGAGACGGTCACGTCGATGACCATGTTGGTCAGGTCGATACGATCGACCGTCTCGATCAGCGGGATGCGGAAGCCGCGGCCGCCCTTGATGATGCGGAAGCCCCGCGGCCGGCCCCTGGAGTCGGTCGACTTGCCGCCGGAGAAGACCAGGACCTCGTTGGGGCCGCAGATGTGGATCAGGTTGCGGGCCACGGCCAGGGCGGCCATGAAGGCCATCACCGAGACGCCGACCAGGGTCCCGATCAGGAAGACGATGTCCATCAGCGCACCTCGTCGAGCTTGGGGGTGGAGCGGCCGGCCATGGTGCCGGCCACGTCGATTCCGGTGGTGGTCTTCATCTCGTCCAGCACCTGCCGCACGACCGCGGGGAAGCCGGCGACGTGGCGGGCCAGGGCCTGGCCGTCGCCGTCGTCGATCAGGGTGACGTGGTTGATGCCGATGTCGTTGACCCGGGTGACCACCGTCTGCAGCACCCCTTCGAGCTGCTGGATCAGGAAGATCTCCTTGGCGTCCGGGCCGGCGTCCAGCCATGCCTCGGTCATCATCTGCAGCACCCCGGCCATGGCCCGGCCGCTCTCTTCGATGGTGGCGGCGGCGCCGCGGGCCCGCAGCGCCTCGGCCTCGCGCTCGGCCTCGGCGGGGAGGACCACGTCGGCCTGCAGCCGCAGGGTCTCCAGCTTGCGGCGGATGTCCTGCAGCTCGCGCTCGGCCTCTGCCGTCGCCTGTCGGGCCGCCGCCGAGGTGCGCTCTTCGGCGGAGCGGGCGTCGGCCTCCAGGTTGCCGCGCAGCTCGCGCAGCTCATTCTCGAGCTGCACGATCTCGGTCTTGGCCGTCTGCATCGAGACCTCGCCGCGCTGACGGGCCTCGGCCTCGACCTCCTGGGCCTCGGCGACGGCGTTGCTCTCGGCGATCTCGGCGTCCCGGACCACCTCGGCGATGCGCTGGCGGCCGATGCTGTCGAGGTAGTTGACCTCGTCGTTGACGTTCTGGATCTTCAGGGTGTCGAGCTGCAGGCCCAGCTTGATGAAGTCCTCTTCCGCCTCGTCGACCAGGGCGCCGGCGAACTTGAGCCGGTCCTCGTTGACCTCTTCCGGGGTCAGGGTGGCGAGCACGCCGCGCAGGTGGCCTTCCAGGGTCTCCTTGGCGACCCGCTTGATCTCGGCGGGGTCGCGGCCCATGAAGCGCTCGATCGCGTTCTTCACCCGGCTGGGGTCGCTGCTGACCTTGACGTTGGCCACCGCGTGCACGGTCAGCGGGATGCCGCCCTTGCTGTAGGCGTTGTGGATGGCGATGTCGATCGGCATGGAGGTCAGGTCCATCCGATCGGCCTTCTCCAGGACCGGCACCAGGAAGGACCAGCCGCCGCCCAAGACCTCGCGGTAGCCGACGCTGCTGCCGTCGGCGAGCTGACGCTGCCGGCCGGAGAAGATCAGCACCTCGTTGGGTCGACCGACCCGCAAGAACTGCCGGGCGATGCCGAGCAGGAACAGGATGCCGGCACCCGCACCCAGGCCGACGCAGATGGCGCTGGTGATTGCGGCAATGGTCTCTTCCATCGGGACTCCAGATCAAGGGGAGAGGCTCACTCGAGCCGGCGGCGCTCCGGCTGGACCGAGGTGACCTCGGCCACGCCATCCTGTACGCGGATGATCAGCACTTTCTCTCGCAGGTTCAGGACCTTTTCGTCCTGGGTGGTCGCCAGCAGGTCGACGTCCTGCCCGTCGATCTGTACCCGCACCTTGCCCGTCCGCTGGGGCCCCACGGCCAGCAGCAGCCGGCCCTCACGACCCGCGACCTGCCGCAACCCGTAGTCGCCGCTGACCTTCTCGCGGGAGAGGCGGCGGAAGGCCCAGGCGACCGCGTAGCCGACCCCGAAGCCGGTCAGGGCGGAGGAGGGCGCGGCGACGAGGTCGGAGAAGCCCAGCAGGCTGAGGATGGTGCCGGCCGCCCCGAAGGTCGCCAGCGCGAACGTCCAGAAGCGCAAGGACAGGAAGGGCAGCCAGGAGTCGCCCCCGCCCTTGTCGACGGGCCCGCCCTCGGCATGCGCGCCCTCGGCGTGCGCGTCTGCGGCGCCATCCGCGGGGGCGTCTGCGGGGGCCTCTACCTCCACGTCGGCGCTGGCATCCCCCGACATGTCCAGCTCGACGCCCTTGTCGAAGTCCTTGTCGAAGTCCTTGCCGCCCATCACGATGCTGGCGATGATCAGCAGGCCGCCGAGCGCGAGACATCCGAGGTAGAGCGAGATCATCAGGGGGAATGCCGGTCTGGGTTTCCGGGTACGGCCCAAGGAGGGGGTCCAAAGGCCAGCCAAGAATACCTCTTCCCCCCTGCCCCGTCCAAGCCTTCCCGAAATCCTGCTCCCCCGGGACTTGACGCGTCCAGCCTTTACCCGCTAAACCACTTCATACTCCCTCTCGTGTCTTCGGCATCCCCTGCCGGCCGCCCTCACCTCTCCCGGGGCTCCCATGCGACTCACCTCCCGCTCCTTCCTCCTCCTCCTCGCCCCCCTGCTGATGGCCAGCAAGTGCGGCGGCAAGAAGACCACCGACGAGACCATCGGCGCGGGCACCGCCAACGACCCCTCGGTCCGCCTCCAGCTGATCAGCCTGGAGCCGGGCGAGGTGCCGCCGGGCAAGCCCTTCACGACCACCATCTACGGCAGCGGCATCGAGGAGGGCGCCTCGGTCTGGCTGGGCGGCGCGGCGATGAACGACGTCAGCACCAAGGGCGACACCTCGCTCCTCGTCCGGGCGCCGGCGCTCACGGCGGGCGAGTACGACGTCAAGGTGCGGAACCCCGGCGGCGAGGAAGCGACCCTGCGGGGCGGCCTGTGGGTAAACCCCGACTACCGCGACCCCAACGCCAGCACCGCCTGTGCCCGCCTGACCGTCAGCTTCGAGTACGACTCCTACGCGCTCAGCACCGCCGCCAAGGCCACCCTGGACGAGAACCGCGCCTGCCTGAACGCGCTGGGCAGCAGCCTGCGCATCGAAGGCCACTGCGACGAGCGCGGCACGACCGAGTACAACATCGCCCTGGGCCAGCGCCGGGCCGAGGCCATCCAGCGCTACCTCGTCGCCGGCGGCGTCACCCCCAGCCGCCTGCGCACCATCTCCTACGGCGAAGAGCGCCCGGCCACCCAGGGCAGCACCGAGGCGGCCTTCGCCGCCAACCGCCGCGGCGAGATCATCGCCGAGCGCTGAGCCCCCTCCTCGACCGCCCCTCCCTGCGGAGCCCCCATGAAGAGCCTCCTCCCCGCGCTTCTCCTCTCCTTGCTGCTGGGGGGCTGTGTGCTGGACCGCACCGGCCGCTCGGCCAGCGAGGCCTGGCACCGCGAGATGCTGCTCCAGCAGACCCGCACCGGCAACCTCGAGGCCGTCCTGGCCAGCCTCAGCGATCGGACCAGCCAGCTGGAGGAGCTGACCCGCGCCCGCGGCCAGGACGAGATCATGCGGATGGAGACGCTGGAGCAGGTGCGCAACGAGGTCGCCAACCTGCGCGGCGCGGTCGAGCTGCTCAACCACGACCTGGGCAAGCGCGTCACCGACAACCAGGCCCGCGCCGCCGACGCCAGCTTCCGCTTGCAGTGGCTGGAGGACCGCGCGGCCCAGCTAGAGAAGTCGCTGGGCGTGAAGCCCACCCCCGCGCCGGTGATGGCCCTGCTGAGCGGGACCCAGGAGGCCGGGACAGAGGAGGGAGACACCGGCGAGCAGGCCCCCGACGGGACGGAAGAGGAGACCCCCGAAGAGACCGTCGAGGTCACCGACCCCAAGGAGATGATGGAGCTGGCCAAGGCGCACCTCGCCGAGGGCCGCCCCAAGGTCGCCGAGGCCGTGCTCAAGCGCTTCATCGAGCTCCACCCCAAGGACAGCAACCTGCCCGAGGCGCGCTACCGGCTGGCCGAGGCCGCCTTCAACGCGGCCGACTACCAGCAGGCCGTGCTGCGCTTCCAGGACGTCATCGACAAGCACAAGAGCAGCAACTGGGCCCCCTGGGCGATGTTGCGCCAGGGTGAGTGCTTCGAGAAGCAGGGCCAGAAGGAGAACGCCCGCTTGTTCTACGAGGACGTGGTCCGCATGTGGCCGAAGAGCCCGGCCGCCAAGGATGCGAGGGGCAGGCTGTAGGAGGGAATTGGCTGTACACTCGTCCCTTCTCCTGGAACGCCGATGTCCCGACCTCGCCTGCTGCTGATCGATCCCGACGACACCCGTCGCGCGCGCTTTCAGTCCTACCTCGTGTCCCAGTTCGAGGTGGTCGCCATCCCCGTGGCGGCGCGCTCGCACGAGCGCTTCACCTCGCTCAAGCCCGACGCGGTGCTGGCCCACGCCCGGCAGCCCACCAGCTCGGGACCGCGCATCTGCAAGGAGCTGCGGGAGCTGGCCGGCGGAGAGGACTGCCTGATGGTCGTCTACGGACACCTGGTCGGTCCGCGCAAGACCCCCACCCAGTACGAGCAGATGCGCGTCGACACCCGGGTCGACATCTGGCTCACCCGCGAGGTCGACGCCATCGACCTGGAGAAGGTCCTGGGCCTAAAGCTGCTGGCGCCGGAAGAGGCGCCCAAGGTGCCGGCCCCTCCCACCGTCGGAGCGAAGGCCGCCCCGAAGGTGGAGTTCATCTCCGCCCACCGCGAGCCGACCGGCGACGAGCCCAGCTGGGGAACGGCCGCGCCCTCCAGCGAGGACCGCGGCTCCTTCCTGGATGGCATGAACAAGCGCTACGGGCCCCTGATCCAGAAGCTGCCCAAGGACCAGGAGGTCACCTGGGGCCAGCTCCTGCGCGCCCGGGCCAACCTGCACAACCTGCAGGTGCTGCTGGAGAAGCCGGTCACCCCGCTGATCCAGGAGCTGCCCGAGGACCGGCCGCTGACCGTCGCCGAGATCCTGCGGGCCCGGGTCACCCTGCGCAACCTGCGCATCATCCTGCGCCGGCGCCTGCCCGGGGCTCCGGCCGAGGCCCAAGAGCCGCCCACAGAGGGAGCACCCCCAGGCTGAGGGCGGCGCCCAGCGCGAAGAGCGCCGGGTAGCCGAGGGCCTGGGCGAGGAAGCCAGAGGCGAGGGCTGCAGGCGCCTTGCCGAGCACCTCGACGGTGGCCAGCGCCGTGAAGTGCGTGCCGCCGACGCTTCGGTCGACCCGGCTCATCATGAAGGCGAAGGTGGCCGTGGTGAGGGCGCCGCCGACGAAGTGCTCGGCGCAGGTCACCAGGATCACCGCCTGCGCAGGGGCGCCGTAGACCGCCAGGGCCACCGTCCCCACCAGCGGGATCAGCCTCAGGAGCAGGCAGAGGCCCAGGGCCGCGTGGATGGAGGCCCGGCTGGCCAGCAGCCCCCCAGCCAGCGAGCCGGCGATCGAGAAGAGCAGCCCCCAAGTGCCGACCCACAGGCCGATCTGCGCGCTGCTGTGGCCCTGATCGACCAGGAAGGGCTTGAACATGGCGTCGATCAGCGTCTCGCCGAGCTTGTAGCTGGCGATGAAGGCCAGGGCGAGGCCCATTCCCGGCCAGCGCAGGGCGGCCCAGGTGCGGGAGAGGATGGCGCCCGCGCTGGTCGGCGACGCAGCCGCCGCCTGGCCCTCACCGGAGCGCAGCACCACCCCGGCGGCCAGCGCGGCGAGCCCTCCCATCACCAGGAAGAGCCCGGCGTAGCCGATCCACTGGGTCGCCCACAGCAGCAGCCCGCCGCCCAGCAGCATGCCCACCTTGAAGCCGACCACCTGGGCGGCGTTGCCGAGCCCCAGCTCACGCTCGGGCAGCAGCTCGACCGCCAGCCCGTCCACGGCGATGTCCTGGGTCGCGGCCACCAGGTTCATCGCCAGGATCAGCACCAGCAGCAGGCTCAGCGCCTCGGGAAGGGGGGCCATCGCGGCCAGCAGGCACAGCCCGGCGAGGCTCAGCAGCAGCGGCACCAGGACCCGCTGCCTCCCCCCCGGCCGCTGCCGGGCCCGATCCACCCAGGGCGCCCAGAGCAGCTTCAGCGACCAGGGCGCGGCCAGCAGCGTGAGCAGCCCGATGCTGGCCAGCGTCACCCCCTGCTCGCGCAGCATGGCCGGCAGGGCGGTCGCCTGCAGGCCATAGGGGAGCCCCTGCACCGTGTACAGCAGGCCGAGGAGGGCGAGTCGGGCGGGGCGCGTCACCCCACCCGACTATGCCGCTGGAGTTTCCATCGGGCTCAGTAGGCCTTCAGCCAGTCCCAGACCGGTCGGGCCCAGCTGGCCTGCTCGGTCGGGGCCTGCACCCACTCGGTCGCGCGGCCGGTGTGGCCGTCGACCACCAGGCTGCTGACCATCGCCGGGTCGCCGTAGATGGCGTCGATCTCCGCCCGCAGATCCCGCACGTCGGCGTCGGTCAGGCGGCCCGTCGTCGTAGCTTTGTAGAGCTGGACGGTGACCCGAATGGGGAAGCGCTCGTCCCGCTCGATCGACAGCCCAGCGATCTCCGTGAAGGGCCCCTCCACCGGGCCGGTCCCGATGACCGCGTCTTCGATGTCGCTCTTGGCCATCGCGGACGGAGCCCCGGCCGCTTCCATGTCGGCGAGCTCCTCCATCGGCGCCATCGACATCTGGCGGCGCAGCTCGCGCTGCTTGAGGGGGACCTGCACCACCAGCACGACGTTGCTGCCGTCGGCGCCGCCCGCCGCGACCGGCCCGCCGCCGGAGCTGCCGCGGGCGAGGTGGTCGCTGAGCCGCTCGGCCGTGAAAGGGGCGCGCTCGCCGTCCTTGTTGAAGAAGAGCACGTCGGACATATAGCCGCCGTCGTTGTCGACGACCTGCATGCTGGTGCCCTCGCGGGTGGCGACGATGGCCAGCACAGCGGGGTTCCCGGGGCTGGACTGGTAGTTGTAGATCACCGGGGTGAAGGTCGCCTCGCCCTGCAGGGGCACCGGCAGCAGGGCCGCCTGGGCGCTGAGGATGACGCCCTTGGCGTCCCGATCGGCCCACAGGCTGCGGCCGCCGCCGGTCCAGCTCGACCGATCGTGCAGGAAGGAGCGGGTGTCCTTGAGCAGCTCGCTCAGGCTGACGGCCTCCAGCGAGCCGCCCCGCTCGTTGCCCACGCTCAGCAGCAGGCGGTCGGGCGAGATGTCGATGGTCTCGTCGGTGTAGTTGCCGAAGCGCAGCACCGGCATCGGGTGGAGCTGGTTGCGGCTGTCGCGCACGCCGATGGTCATGTCGCTGATGTTCGGGCCCCAGGCGCTGCCCTTGTCGCGGCCGGTGTCCTCCCAGGTGACGTTGACCAGGGAGAGGCCATGCTTGCCGGCCATGGCCTGGCTCTGCCCATCCCAGACCAGGGACTCGACGGCGGCGATGGTGCGGTCGACGGAGGAAGGAGCCGCCGCGGGGGAGGCGAAGGCGAAGAGGGTCAGGCTGAGGAGCGAGGTCATCGGGGTCTCCGTTGGGGTTCCAGTGGGCGGGTTCGAGGGGGAAACGCCGAGGGCGCGCAACGCTTACACCTTTTCTTTACGCATCGGGGAGCACCGCTCGGGCAGGATGATGTCGAGCCTCTCACCACCAAGGCCAGCCCATGAACCGCGCCGACGCCGCCCTCTCCCGCATCCGCAAGCTGCTCGCCCTGGCCGCCGATCAGCACGGCACGCCCGAGGGCGAGGCCGCCGCCCGCCTGGCCCGCAAGATGATCGCCCGCTACGACCTCGACGGGGCCGATCTGCGGACCCGGGACCAGGACCCGATCGTCCGCCGCCCGATGGCCGTGGACGGCCAGGTCCTCTGGCGGCGGCGGCTGGCCAGCGCCGTCGCCCGCCACTGCGAGTGCGCCCTCTCCTGGGCCCCCGATCAAGGCCGCGCCTTCCTCTACGGTCGCCGCAGCGGCATCGCCATCGCCGAGTACCTGCACGCCGTCCTGCTGCGCGAGGTCGAGGGCGCCCGGACCCGCCACGACGAAGAGCTCCCGATGATGATCGGCGAGAAGGAGCGGGAGCGCACCCTGGCCGACTTCACCGGCAGCGCCGTGCTGGCCGTCGAGAACCGTCTCTCGGCCCTGCGGCGGGAGGAGGCCGGCGCTCAGCCCGAACAGTGCGCGCTGGTGAGCCGGCGAGGCGAAGAGCTGCGCGACTGGATGAAGGACAAGGGGATGCACTTCAAGAAGGCGGCCCCGTCCGTCTTCGCCTACCACGCCGAGGGCTACGCTGCGGGGCACGCGATCGCCCTCTTCGACGCGTTCGAGGCGGGTTCAGCCGGCTGAGCTGCGTCGCTCCACCGCGGCCAGCAGCGCGGCCAGGAAGTCGGGCGGTACTGTCTCGTATC
>ERZ761602.1411-NODE-1411-length-43667-cov-53.561566_pt1 | contig 43667 bp, 34 predicted proteins | sample MGYA00512165_ERZ761602 | MGnify/ENA primary metagenome ERZ761602 (study PRJEB28899, sample SAMN02445085) | bioreactor sludge metagenome | biome: EBPR sludge; isolation source: Thorneside wastewater treatment plant | place: Australia: Brisbane, Thorneside...
CTTATGTAACTGATATACACATTATTATGTAATCTTATTTTCAAGTTGGGTTAAGCAAAATAAATGACTTTTTTTCGATCAGATTCTTTTCAATTTAATGTTGCACCTGCCAAAAAAAAATACAGGCATAGGAAATTAACTATGCCTGATTTAATAAAATCAGAGTGATCATTCATGGGACCCGATTAAGCCTATCTTCAAAACAAAAATAACCAGGCCCTCCAAAAAAATAGCTTCGATCTACTTAACGGCATGTTTCGTCAAGTTAACGGTAGGGTTTGAATATTTAACGGTAATGTAGGGTTGGAAAAATCATTATCTGAAACAATAAAATTTCCTCATACAAACCTCGTCTGAATGATTTTCTGCACCTATCCGGATTAACAGAAATCGGGGTCATACTTTGATTCGATCCCGTATCAAATTCTTTTATTAGATCTTTTTAAATTGGGTTTAAATTTTTTCTAAGCATAGATAGGAGCAATCTAATCATTGAGTAACATTGAATTGGCTTACCCCGATACAAGAATTATATATTTATCAACGAAATCATTTCTGATGATCCGGCAAAATAGCCTGAATGATCATATGGCTTTCCCTGGATGCAGCCCGCATGACTCGAGGAACAACTCCTTTCATCAAACTACCGAGCAAACCATTCTGCATAACCGACACATAGCATTTCCCATCAGACTTTTGATAAACTGCGATCCGACAAGGCATCATAGGCATGATCTTCCGCTCTTTATCCCTCGACAGGATTTCTATAGCATGATCCGGATGGCAAATTTCAAAAACTTTAGCCTGAGCCACTTCAGGTTTTCCGAATTTGAGCATGGTTTCCCTGAGGTCGTGAACAGCCGGAACTTTCCACCCATTTTCAAGGGCTGAATTCGTCAGCAATTCAACGGATTGTTCAAAATCATATTTGCATTCTTTCTCTGCAAACATAAATGATTGTGCAAAAAAAATGATGACTATTAGGGTGATCACCATACCTGCAATCAAACCTGCCAGGAATAATATCATACCGATGAATTTTTATTTTGCAAAAGAAATAAATTTTTGCAGTAAATCAGTTTTTTACCAGTTTTTCCATCAAAATTGTTTTTCCTTCGTGGTAAAGTCGTGCAAAATAAATACCATTGCTCAAAAAATCAAGGGTAACGGTCATGGCTGATTCTCCTATTGCGGGCAATTCCACTACTTTTTGGCCCAATACATTTAAAACATCCAGTTGAAGTAATTGACCACTTGAATTGGAAATTCGAAGGGTTGAATTGAACGGATTAGGGAAAATAGTAACATATGATTCAATTGCCAGGTCAGTAGATACCAAAGGATCCGTAGAAATGGTCCAATTCGAGGCTAAAGCATTATCCAGATCCAAATCGTTCAATACCAGATAAGGACCATCTCCGTCGGCTTCTTCGGGCCATGGAGCTGAATCCATGTAGGTCACCCTGTCTATCAGGTTGCCCCAGGGATCCCTGAGTACCAATTTGAGGGTTTTGTTGGACATATTCCTTGTATACTGCCCGATCGGTACAATTCCATAAACCTGTTTGAATGCAGATGAATTAAATGCCAGGTATACTTTTTGAGCCGGTTGCAAAATACTGCCGGAAGGAAAAATAAAACTCATCCCTGGTTCGCTCAGATAATACCCCGAAAGGTTAACTATATTGGGGCTGTGATTCGTGAGTTCGATGAATTCCAGGTCATTGCTTGAATAAGGAGATGAGGCTTTGGGATTGTAATGAATTTTTGAAATGACGATGGGTTGTATTTGTGGAAAACCACAACCGGTACCAGTACCGATCTGTTCATTCATCCAGGTGATCCTGTTTTGAATCCATGTTTTCATAGCCAGAATATTGCTACCATAGACTTGTTCAGAACCGATCATGCCCCATTTTTGCTGTTCCCGAGGACGCGCTTCTGCTAAAAGCTGCACCAGACTGTCGATTTTTTCGCTGACGGTATTGTAATGAAAACATTGCCCGGGCTTTGTCAGTTCTGCCCATCTTTGAGCCAAATAGCAATGAAATTGGGGATTGTCATACAATTGTTTCCAAAACTTTGCTCCGACATTGTCCCAGTTGTCAAATTGCCAAACCCAATAATGACTTCTGTCAAAACCCCACACAAATAAATCATTCCCATAAGTGAGGTTAAAGTCCCAGACAGGACCTGCACGCAGTTTTCCGCCTCTGTCTTTGTGAAAAAAGGTACTGTACTGGTATGCATCCACATTGGCCGCAAATTCGTTGACCAGGATAAAGTCCACAAAACTGGCGATATCGATGATGGAAGGAAATCCATTACTTGTTGAAGTATTTTGTGCGGCTGTTGTGTTTTTCAGTCCGTCAAAAACACTTTTAATATAATTATGTTGCTGGGTAGTTATCTCACCGGGTTCGGGTGTATCATGTACAAAATCGACCCAACCACCGATGTGGGTGTCGTAAGACCAGGCGACATAGTCACCTTCACTGAGTTTGTCACATTTTGTAATGTAACCCCCGGTGATCGCTGGTTGTGTGTTTTCTGTGGGCAAAATCTCAGCAATATTCAGCCTGTCAGTATCTCTTTTAATATTTTCAGACAACATATATACTCCCTGATAAACACCATTTATCATCAATTCACAATATACTCCTCGGGCAGCAAAGTTTCCCATGTTCCGTGATATGTCGTAACTGATTCTGTCTCTGATCATCAGTGGGTCAAACCCGAGTCCATTTAGAATCCAGTCATTTTCTTCCGGCATACCAAGCAGTGAGACATTATTATTCGAGGTATTGTCACTTTCGTAAGTATCAAGTCTGAATTGCTTTTTAGGCAATGCCTGGGTTGATTGACCCCTGACCCTGATGGCCATTCTGCCATTGTAATTGAGAAAAGCAGGATTGTATTGATCTGCCAGCGAATTTCTTGAACCATCCGGATGAAAAATGATCTTCAGGTAACCATAGGTCTTTTCACTACCTTCTATGGGATAATGCGATCCTGTATTGGGATCGATATCGGTGGTGATCAGAGCAATCGGAAGGTTGCTGTCTGAAAATGTCTGGGCAAAAACTGACTGAAGGAACAAAAAAGCAAGAACAAGGAGGGAATATTTTTTCATTATGATAATATTGAAAATCCTGATACATTTTTGCCTGACCGCATGTTGTTGGTACAGATATTAAAAGTTTACTTATCCGAACAAAACATCCATTTCAGAACTACAAATTTAATTTAAAACCCTTCAAAAACAGGAATTTTTGAATTACAAAGTTGAACCCTATAACACGCAAAGTTAAGAAAAAAATGGATTGATACCGCTTTGTTAAGGAAATACTATATTTCAGGTCGGATAAATAAAAACCAGTTTATTGGTTTTCAATCGTTTATTACCATACTTAATTAAAAACGACCGAATTCCAACAAATTATTATTCTAAATATTCCAATTTTGGGATTTTCAAGGGTTTATTACCTTGTGACTGCCAGCTCACCATTTAATTGTAAGGGTTCTGGTCCATATACAGGAATAACACCTGGAATAATAGCCGGTAGCTGTCTTAGGAAAAAAGGACTTGCATCAGGTAAGAAAAACGGAACCAGGCTTTTTTTGGGGTTATTAAAACCTGGCGCCGGATTATTCAGTTGATTTTATACAGTTGTGTTATTTATCGATTAATTGTAACTACAGGAAATTTAAGTGGCAGGAAATCAACAATCTTGAAATTTGCTTACCAATTGAACCTATACCCAAGATTCAGCCCCATCACAAAATTATAATCAGCTGTTTTATATGTTTTTGTAGTTGTGCTGAATGCAACCACCTTAGAATAAAGTGGAAATCTCTCACTGATCCATGGGGTAATCGTAAAATTCGGTGCAATCTTTCGTAATGGTGTCCATTCATAACCAATGACCGGTGCAATCCTCAACACAGGGTTGTCTGAGACCTCGTCACTTCCGATCGCTTGAATCTCCATTTGCTGAAAAATCCCTTCCACACCGAAAAACAATCCATCGGGTTTGTGCAAAAATCTGTAATAACCAGTTTGTATGAAATATCTCCTTATTTCAATAAAATCATCTCCCTGAGGGTTTAAAAAATCAGGCAACCGATTCATGCCACCATCCACAAAAACCCTGTTGTATCCAAAAGTATACCCAGTCCAGATGCTGAAACCCCGGGCGACAAAATCAAAAGCATCCGTCTGGATGGTCAGGCTCTTACCAGACTTGTAATTCTGCTGTCCATACAGGTTCGTAAAAATTAAAAGTAAAAAAACTGTCCTAATGATTGGCTTCATATTTTATTTTAGAACAAAGCTAAGGAGTATGCAGCCCTGTTCATTTTGCATTTGCAAAAAAATCACTTTAAGGCGGACCGGATCTTACTCAATGAGGCCTTGTTGATCCCAAGATAAGAGGCCACAAAAGTCAAAGCGATCGATTGAACGATTCTTGGATTTCTTTCCAGAAGGTTAAGATATCGCTCGGTGGCATTCATGGTCTGAAAGTTCTGGAGTCTTTCAGCTGCTTGTGCATGTGCTTTATCAAGGATAAAATTTTCCAGTTTCAGGAGAAACGGGCTTTCAGTTTTAATTTTATCAAATTCAAAATTATTCAGCTTGAAAACAATGGACTGATCGATTGCCTCAAGGAAGCAGTTGGTTTTTCTATGTTTTTCCAATATAGATGGAAAATATATTTCATCGGTGAAATAAAAATCAATCGTTTTTTCATTCCCATCCTTGATCACATATTTCCTCAACAAGCCACTTTCCACATAATAGGTATGATTATCCAGTGAATCATCATTAAAAACCAACGCAGCTTTGGAGTATTGCTTCACATGTATCAGGCTGTCCAGCAGATCCTTGTCAGGTTTTGGAAGATTTTTTATCTGATCGCTTATTTTCTCGAACATTCGGCAGATGGATGTTTTAGTGAATTACTTATTCATGCGAATCAAGGGTTAAAGTTAATTCTGCAGATAAGCAGGATTTTCTCACTTTTTTGCCTCGATCCTAAAGGATGAAAGCGAGAAAATCCTTTATCTTCCTTTAGGATTGAGGCCAAATAAAGGATTTTCGGAGCTTTTTTTCAACCCTTGATTCCCATTATTCATGTAAAAAGACTTTTGGGACAGCAGGCATAATTATATATTGAGACTGCTCGATTTCAATCAACCTGTTGAAATATTAATTGTATCACCTGTCACTTAATTATTTTTAAACACCATTATTGCCGGAATGTACCAAACGTTTTTTTTCAGGTCAACGCCTCCGTTCATCTCCTCCTGAACTACCCTGTCTGTGACCCACAAACCTTTTTTTGCCATATTCTCAAATGAATCCACTCCATTTTGATCGAAACCTGTTCTGGTCCGGTGAATATGGAACAACTGGCTGAATTTCTTACCAAATGCTTTTTCAACACCTTCCTTTCCAATCATAAACCCGATCAGCCCGCCCCAGGTTGCCGTCGGATTATCAGAATCCCAACCAGCCAGGGCGCCTATTTTGATGGTTTCTTTCAAGTCACCGCCTCCATAAAACAAACTGACCAGACTGGAAGCAAAATTGATCCCGGCAGCAAAACAACCATTGCAATACAGTTGCCTTGAGGTCATGTCATAACCATCGGATTGTTCGATCTGATAACGATGATAGATAGAATCCCTGGCTTGTTCCCATGGAATGCCTTCATGATACTTTGATTTGACAAAGACATACATTTTTGAAGCGTAGGAATTATCGGGTAATACTTTTGACGCTTGTTCAGCCATCCAAAAAATCTGTTCCTTTACAGAAAGATTACGGTCCACTGCCGATGCGAGGGAGAACATTTGCACATAAAATGCTGAAATCCACTCACTGTTGTCCCTTGCCGTCGTTTGAATTGGTAGCGTGGCTATTTTTACCGCGATATCAGGTCTGGCAGGAGCGAACAAACCAAAAATTTCGGTGGTCAGTTGAGCGTCTATCATTTCATATTCGGGATTGTTTTTCGGATCACCGGTTGCCGGCGGCACCACTCCCTTTTTCATCAGGTCGAAAGCTTTTTGGTTGGATACCCACAAAAAATTCTCCTCCTCATGCCGGATATGCCTCAACCACCCATCCCGAATTTGAGCTCCTGAAAGCAAGGAAGTTTGATGCCTCAATAATAATTCCTGATAAATGTATTCGATATCTGTGTCATCGTCTGATCCCCAGATACTGTCAGGAGCGGCGAACACAAAGTCGATGACCGGAGAAAGGTGGCTGGGAACGCCTTGGGCCCAAATACTGGGTTGATCAGGCTTACCCCAATCATTCCTGGTATAGAACCCCCCGGTTTTAAGCTTTCCGATTTGTCCGATCTTATCCATTTCCGTGACCAGTCCGGTCCAGTTGGCGATGCTGGTTCCCAACCAGAATCCCTGCAATTTGTTGAAGTATTCCTGTCTGTCAATCACCAGGTCTGATTTTCCCGGAATGTATGTTTGATAAACCATTTGAGGGTTATACGGGATTGGTTTGAGTGACGAGCAACTCATTACCAAAGGAATCAGACAAATAGGGAAAAGTATGTGTATGAGTGAATTATTTGATATTTTCTTCATGATTCTTGCTCATTTATTATTGACAGGCTTTAAAAACACAGTAAATTTAATGGAATTTCAGCCATTTTGGTTAATGATCCAATATTATACTGATCCAATGTTGAAATGATCCAATGATGAGTCTGTGCTGAAAAGCCCAATTTTTTAGTTTTCAGTCGTTTTCCGGAACAGATCGATTTTCAGATTTCCAAATTATCAAATTATCAAATCATCCAATTTTTCCCGCCAAATAGATCGCTCCGCTGATGCTGTCTTTCCCGGCTCCGGTAACTGAGCAGGCAACATTAGTTTTTCCCATTACCCGCAAATAACCCATATAAGCCATCAATAAGGCCTCTTTGAAATCGATCAGGGTTTCATCCGGAATTACAATCTGCAGATTTGGATTCAGTTGACGGACCCTCTCGACCAGAAATTTATTTTTTGCGCCTCCACCTGTCAATAATACCTGTGAAACATCTCCGGTCGAAGACAATTCCTTTTGCAGTTCGGTTGTCAGGGTGGTAGCAATCAGTTCCACCGCTGTCGCCATTTTATCTATCAGGGACAGGTTAAAGCCATCCAGTATGGGGAAGAAGTATTTTTGCAAAGCATTATTGTCCAGTGACTTTGGATGATTCAGTTTATAAAAATCAAATTTTAGAAATTCTTCCATCAAACCCGGATGACTCAAGCCTTTTGATGCCATTTCACCATCCTTATCGTATTCCAAACCACATTTGGAGGCCAGATAATTCAGCAATTGATTGCAAGGGCTGATATCGTAAGCAAAAACATTGTCTTTTTTAGTAAAACTCACATTTGAAATACCCCCGAGATTGACCAGCGCAGCATATTCAGTCAACAGGTCCCGGTCGACTATGGAAGCAAGCGGAGCACCATGACCACCCAGGCTGATGTCAGAAGAACGAAAATCATTGATCGTCGTTATGCCGGCAGTCTGAGCGATGGCCGCACCATTGCCAATCTGACACGTCATTTTGTTCTCCGGTTCATGGAATAACGTATGACCATGGGAAGCGATGTAATCCACAGATTGGCCTTTGGCAAAATCACGGATCATCTCTCCGAAGAGGTAACCGATCTCATAATCAGCCAACATAAGGTCCCGTGCGGAGGATTTGGGGAGTTTTACCAGCCTCGATTTCCATTCAGCTGAATAGCTATAGGTAGCACTTTTCAGAATGTTCCATAAAAGAGTATTTTCCTGTTGTTCAAACGCGCACAAAGCCAGATCTATCCCATCCAAAGAACTACCTGACATCAAACCGATTATTTTCATATATGTGTTTTTTGTTTCTTTTTTTGGCTAAATAGAACCTCTGCTCAAATCAATCTGATATATTCAGTAAAAAAAGCCACAAGACTATTAGCCCATAAAATTGCAAAAAATCAACAAAATATTTAACCAAAACGACAAGAAATTCAGGAATTCACCTACCCATTTTTCACCCATTCCTTAAATTCGAGCGTTTTGGAACGACTGATCACGGTGTTCAACTGAGGAGCAGGAGGATTCACTTCCAGTTTCAATTTATAATTGAAATATGATTCGATGGATTTTATGCTATGGATCGAAATGATCAATTGTCTGTTGATCCTGAAGAATTGTTTCGGGTCCAGAGATTCCATCAGACTATCGAGACTTTCATCCAGAATGTATCTTTTGTTTTCTTTTGTTTTGATAAAAGTCAACTTATCCTCCGAATAAAAATAAGCTATTTCACCTGAAGGGATTATTAGAAACGAATCATTTTTACTGATCAGAAAACGGGTTCTGAATACATTCGTCTGTTTTTTAATTTTGCTTAAAAGTTGGATGAGATCTGTATTTAATTCAGAATTTTTTTCATTTTTAACTCGTTTGTCAAACTTCTCAAGACTTTTTTCCAGTTTCGCTTTATCAATTGGTTTCAACAAATAATCTATGCTGTTGAGATCAAAAGCCCTCAGTGCATACTCGTCATAGGCTGTCGTAAATATCACAGGACAATTCACATCGGTTTCTGAAAAAATATTAAAACTCAAACCATCAGAAAGATGGATGTCCAGAAAGATCAACTCAGGTTGCTCATTTGTTCTGAACCATCGGATGGATTCCTCCACGCTTTCAAGTATCGCTAAAACATGGATCTCAGGATCGATCTGTTGGATAAGCTTTTCCAGCCTTTCTGCCGCCCTCAATTCATCTTCTATGATCAGCACTTGCATCATTACTCCATGGTTAAAGGTAGTTTCACGATAAATTTTCCATTTTCAACCCGTGTGGTCAGTTCTTTTTCCGATACAAAACTCAGCCTTTTCCCGAGATTTAAAAGTCCCTGTCTGGTGGATTCAACATCGTCCCTTGGCTGAAAATTGTTTTCTACGATGAGGTAATCAGCGCCTTCATTCATAATGCGGATCTTCAGAGGTTTGATTTTGGAAATCACATTGTGTTTGACTGCATTTTCAACCAGTGTAAGAACAGCCAGCGACGGGATCAGGGCAACATAGTGTTTTTCATCGATCGCTACATGTACGGAAAGGTTGTCATCAAAGCGGTATTTCTGCAACTGAATATATTTTTCCACGATGTCGATTTCTTCAGCCAAAGTTCTGTTGCCCGAATTTTTATCTTCAAATGAATACCTCAGAAAATCCGATAAGGTCTGTATGTATTTTACAGCGACTTCATTATCATCCACATATGTGGTAAGGGTGTTGAGGCTATTGAAAAGAAAATGAGGATTGACCTGACTTTTAAGCAGATCATATTCAGCTTTCAGCCTTGTTTTTTCAAGCAATGTGGATTTGTTGAAATTTTCCTGCCATTGGTAATAAAAAAACATGGCTTCATTGAAGGTAACCAATGCAAATGTTACGATCAAAATGATGATGGTATTCTTTACAAATTCTTCCATGAGGATACTGTGGCCCGTACTTATTTTAAATAACAGGGAATTTACCAGCATCATGATAAGGGTAAAAACGATCAGCAAAGGCACTTCTACCAGAATGTGTTCCTTTGGCTTTAAGTGCCAGGGATATTTTTTCCATAGTTTAATCACTATATACTGACAACCCATCCAGCTGATGCCTGTTATCAGAATAGAAACCAGACTGTGCACCAGGTGTTGAAAAGTGAATAATTCAAAATATTCTTCTCTGAAAACGATTGTCAATAGGAATCCCACTACCGGGATCCCTATTATCGTACTTAGTTCTAATCTGGATTTTTCCTTCGCGTAAACAGTCATACTATACCCTTAAAATTGAATCCTGTATAAAAACATGGGATAAAATCCCGTCTGATAATCATAACTCGTGTTTTTGGTTCTGGGATTGAATGACTCCAGGTAAATGTTTTTGTTGTTTGTAAAATTCTGTAAATCAATAGCCCATTCCTGATTTACTCTTTTGCCATTCATTTTAAAACTCAGCCTTCCATCCATTCTGAAATAGTCTCCGTATTTATTCTCATATGCTTTGTTCCAATCGTAAGCAGTGAAATTTTGCTCAATACTTTTTTCCAGATCGATCGGAATGTACCTTTTACCCCCTGCATAAACAGACCTCATGGACAAAGATATAGAATTGTGCTTTCCTAATTTAAATTCATAGCCACCTAAAACATTCCAGACAAAATTTCCATTGAACGATGTATTCCTTTCTACCTCATCGTAACCTTTATATTTTGATTCAAACAAAGATAAAGTGGTCAGGAAATAATAATTTCCGTCAAAGAACTTTTCCAGCGTCACCTCAAGTCCGTAATTATAACCTACCGATTTATTCACCAGACTGTCACCAATAAGAAAAGTAAACGAATCACCGGAATTGAGCAAAGAAAATTGCGGAGTTGTTTTGCTCACAGGTACATCAAACAGATACTGGTAATATGCTTCAGACTTAAAACGGAAATCTTCAGAAAAAACGTGGTCATAAGCAACAACCAACTGATGAGACTTGGTCATTTTCAAATTCAGATTGTTTTGGGTATAAACCAGATTGGCAGTATCCACCAAAGCCTGAATAAAATAAAACATCCTTGGTTGCATAATGCTATGAAGGCCATAGCCAAAACTGAGCGATTGTGCCGGTGTAAAATTGTATTTCATACTCAATCTGGGTTCAACCACAAATTCGTCATTTACAGACGTATATGTAGCATTTAATCCTGTATTCATCTTCCATTTGCTGCCGAAAAAATGCTGCCATTGTCCATAAGCCCTGAGGCTGGAAATATTTCCATCGATATCAAAATTTTTGATAAAACCATTGACGGGATAAAAACGTACACTGTCAAGATAATACACATCATACAAATCGTAATATAAACCGAATGAAGTGTTGTTTGCGGCATTCAGTTTGGTTTTCAGATGGGTGGAAAAAGAATATTTTATTTCAGTTCCCCTGGCATCATAAAACAGATAATTCGAATTCTGTATAATGCTTCCTTCGTCATCAAATTTCAACGAATCGGAGTGTGTGGTTGCGCGGTTGCCCAAAGCGGAAATACAGGTTTCCAGCCTGGAGCGGTCATTTAAAAAATACTGATGGGATAATCCTAAAACAGCGAGGTCTGAACCATAATCCAAATCCATACCCCCATAGTTGTAATTAAGGTCTTCTTCTTTGTTCAATAGAGAAGTTTCGCTGTCATGCAATTCGATGAAACTGACCCCACCCATGCCTATCAGATTGAAAATACCAGCTTTTTTTGTAGGCACATTTATTTTAAAAGCAAGATCTTTGTATTGAGGTATTGCCGAACCGGTACCAAAATCCAAACCGATCGCATTCATGAGTTCGAGCGTAGAATACCTGAAATTAGCCAGGTAAGTAGCTTTCCCGCCTTTCCTGAAGGGTCCTTCAGCCCCGATTTCAAAACCGTTGAAACCGATCTGACCTGTATATTCTCTTTTCTGACTGTTACCGGATCTCATTTTAAGATCAAAAACACCTGAAGTTACGTTTCCGTATTCTGCAGGAAATGCACTGGTCAGAAAATCCGAATTGGTCAACAGGTTATTGTTCAGCATACTGACGGGTCCTCCGGTGGTTCCAAAAGAGCTGAAGTGATTCGGGTTAGGAATTTCAATGCCATCCAGTCTCCAAAGCACTCCTGTTGGTGAATTTCCCCGGATGATGATATCATTCCTGGAATCATTGGTCATCGCCACACCTGCAAAATTAGAGACCATCCTGGAAGGGTCACCGAGACTGCCAGCATATCGTTCGGTCTCTTCCACGGTAAAACTACGTGCGCTCACGGCTGCCATTTTATTCAAAGCCATATCTTTCCTTTGCTTGGCAGTGATCACCACCTCTGACAATTGGTTCACTTTTTCCTCCAGTTCAATTCTGAGGACCATTTCTTTTCCCGATGTCAGATTGAGTCCATTGAGCGTCTGAGTATTATATCCCAGATAAGAAACCATTATTCCTTGTCTTCCGATAGGAACATTTAATATGGCAAAGCTGCCTTCAAGATCAGAAGTTGATCCAACAGCCGGGTCCGAATTCAGCAAAACTATTGTTGCGCCCGGTAAGGTGATCTGCGAATTTTTATCAACAACAACTCCACGTATTGTTTGGGTATAATTTTCCTGTCCAAAGGAAACAGAGACGACACAGGTGCAAATTATTAGACAAAACAGATATTTCATATTCAGCTTTTTATTTGGTTAATTGGAAATATTAATAATATAAATATTGATTTTGGGTATTTATTTCAAGTTTTATACAGGGCATCTATAATTTCTTTTTAGTTAAATCATTTTTCTACCCAATTCACTGACTGACTTGATCCAGGCTTCCCTTTTAGGCTCAGAAGCTTTTCTGACTATTCCGAAGCTCGTGAATCTGACAGGGCTGATGCCGCAATAATTCATGATACATTTTTCAATGGAATGGTGTCCGGGACTGCGATAGATCAGTGAATAATACCAACCCGGTGTATCCATCGTAACGATCATCCGGGCAGTTTTTCCTTTCAGCAATTGTTTGGGAAAAGGTGATTTATCCTGATACTCAAATGCAAATCCAGGCAAAAACACCCTGTCGAAAAAGCCTTTCAGCAATGCCGGATAGGTTCCCCACCAGTTGGGGTAAACAAAAACGAGGTGATCCACTGCGTTGATCTCCTGTTGCATCATGATCAGATCAGGTTCGAGTTGCTGCAAATTTTTAAACCCGGAACGCATCACAGGATCGAAATCCAGATCGATCAGATTGACAAATTTTACCCGTGCATGTACGGATTCGGCACCAGTTTTATACGCTTGTGCCAAGGCGTGCCCCAGACTTTCTTTGTCCGGATTGGCATTGATAATTAGTATTCTCTTGTCCATTTTTTTAAGATTTAGAATACAAATGTTCATCTTTAATTGAGTTGAACCAATTCATTCAGGATGAAGCGGCAAAATTGAAAGATGAACGGGAAAAAGAGATGGATGAAAATTTTTGATATACAGAATAAGTGTTCTCTGATCATGGAAAAAGTGAGGATCGGGATATCATCTTCAAGCGGTACTCACCCATGCACGACTATGGATCTTTGTTCCTTAGTTTCTTTGTTCCAGGGTTTCTATGTATTTATTTATCTAAGTGGTTACATCAATTTTTTCACCGCATAGATACATAGGAACATAGAAAGACTTCGAGGTAGATCAATGCTGGTGATGAAGCTTATTTGCCTTGACAAGGTTAATACCTGTATATCATTAAAAACTGATATTGCTCATTGAAGCATTTCATAAGTGATCCTTTAACCAGAATCCGGAAAGTTTGGCTCAGATACATTTTCCAGTATAACCCTTTTGAGCCTGAAGTCCCTATTTTTTACTCAGCATTTTAAGCAAACTTTCTTTACCCGCCAAAGCGACTGGTATCAGATCATTACCTATTTTAACCTGATTGCCTTCCAGATACTGAATCTTGGAGATCGAAATGATGTAGGATTTATGAATGCGCATGAATTCCTTTGAAGGCAACTGTTCCTGAATGTGTTTGAAAGTGTCGTGAACTACCAGACATTTTCCGTTAGTGAATACTTTGATGTAATCTCCATAAGATTGCAGATAATTTATATCATCAAAATTTACTCTAAATAATTTTTTGTCAGATTTGAGTAGAATAAATCCACCGGCCTGACCGGATTTCAGATTGGCCAAACTGATCTTTTCTATGGCCTTATTCACTGCTTTCAAAAACCTGGCATAAGAGAACGGTTTCAGTAAATAATCGACCGCATCCACTTCAAATCCTTCAATGGCATATTCAGGATAGGCAGTAATAAAAATGATCAATGGCGGATTGCTCAGGGTCTTTACAAATTGTATACCTGAAAGCCTGGGCATATTGATGTCCAGGAAAATAAGCTGAACATTATTTTCCTGCAACAGATCGTTCGCCTCAAATGCATCAAAACAAATGCCTGCCAGTTCAAGCATCGGACTGTCATCGATGTATTTTTTCAATATATCCTGTGATAATGGTTCATCATCTACAATTATGCACTTAATCTTCATACGCTTAATGGATTATTTTTATTACAACCCTGAATGTTTCACTGGTTTCGGTAATGCTCAATTCATGCAAACCGGGATAGATCATCTCAAGCCGCTTCCGCACATTGTCAAGTCCGATGCCCTGGAAATGATTTTTCTCAATATCTACCGGTATTCCCTTATTGTTTTCAATGGAAAAAACCAGATTTTTTTCGCTGACATTTAAATGTATATGGACAAAAGATTTGCCGGTAGCTCCTTTGATCCCGTGTTTAAAACTGTTTTCTACCAAAGGAAAAAAAAGCAATGGCGCTATCCGAATATTTTTTAATTCACCTTTTACTTCAAACATTATGCTGGCCCTTTTATTGGTTCGCAATTCCTGAATATCAATATAATCCTGTAAATATTCAACTTCCTTAGTCAAATCCACATAATCGACATTGGCTTCATAAATGATGTACCTCATGATTTCTGAAAGTTTCAAAATGATTTCAGGTGTTTTAGGAGATTGATTCAATGCCAGTGAATATATGCTGTTCATACTATTGAACAAAAAATGAGGATTGATCTGCCCTTTCAACGCTTTGAGTTCAGTTTCAATTTTTTCTTTTTGCAACTGGCTCAACCGACGGTTTGTTTCAGACAATTCAAACCATGCCTTGGAAAGTTTGATCAGACTGGTAATTCCAATATATACAACCACAAACTTGATGATATCAATGAACTCATAATAGGATATAAAATAATAACCCGGCATGATATATCCGACCCATTGATCGAAAAAAAACAGGTTAAACATTGCAGTGGCCAGAATTAAAAGGATGAGCAAAACGCCGTACAGGAAATATCTTTTTTTGCTCAATAATCGTGGGATCAGCACCAACAAATTGATATACATGCCAATGATCAGACTGATATGAAACAGAGCGGTATAGAGGTAATCAATTTTTTCGATGCTGGCTGAACTGGCAAACAATCTAAGCAGAACCAAAAAAGAAACAAACCAAAACAGGATGTGCTGCAACACCCTGTTTTGATATATGGATCTGAACTTAATCGATTTCATCTGTGTGCTTTTTTAATTTATTTCTCCGGCCTTGTGGAATCCTTTATAAAAAATACAGTCGTTGTAATAACATGTCCTCATTTTTCATCCCGATTTCATCCCGAATGGTGTCTGCTTCAAAATCAATACTTTTTTTTTTCGATAAAAACCACAAGTACATAGTTTTCAAAGTTTTTGAAAACAAGCAGTGTACTTATTGTAAATGACTGTTTCAAAAACTGGCTTTACCCGATACAGATCGATTCCTTGCAAAGCCTGAATTATTTGAATATCATGGCCTGTCGGCATCCAACAAGGGATTTTCATCCCAGTTTGGATAAACTACTTTTTACGTGCGTCATTTTTTGATACGTTTCAAAGAATAACAGAATACTTCTTTCCTGTCTTTGGAACCGGGATCCTGATCATCGATAAAAGCATTCGGGTCATCACCATATTTAATTATAAACTTCTGCAATTCTTCTGTCGATGCTGTCAGCACATAGGATTCCTCCTGATCATTTCCCTTGATTGTTTCATGTGAAATGCGGATCTTATTATTTTTGAACAGATCTGCCAGCCACATTTCATTGAACCATTTAATTTTGATCTGATCACCTGAAAACTCGATTTTTGCCAGGCTGTGCGTTTTTACCAGGTGGTAAGCGGTGATATCAGGTTCAGAAAGTTCTTCAGGTAAAAAATCGACGAACCATTGATTGTTGAGTTTAAATAAGTGTGTCGCAAATTTTGATACACCGCCATCGTTATCCAAAATAACCGAATAGTAATTAACCGGCGTGTTGTTTTTCTTCACCTGAGATATGATCCATTTGCCATTATCCTGGTCAGACCAGGTACCGATCAGTTCTTTTTTGAAAACAACATCCTTTTCCTTATAAAACGGGTGGATTGATTTGACCAAACAGCCACTGACTAAGACGGCAACGAAGATGCTTAAAAAAACAATTCTTGATTTCATAACTTTAATTTAATAGATTAATTTGAATCCAAAGTTATATCAACCCATATCTCATTGCAAATTTACTCGTTGAAGTCCATTTAATTGTCGTTATCATCACTATTTTGAACGTTTTGACCTTTTTGATCCGAAGCGATTTTCAGGAAATATTTCACCACACAAAGACATAGGAACATTGAAAAGCTTATTCTTGAGTTAGGTTTGGAAAGCAGAAGAATATGATCCGGAAACAGTACTCCGCCATGCACGACTAAGTAATTATGTTCCTATGTGGTGCCATCATTTTTTTCACCACATAGATACATAGGAACATAGAAAAGGTTCTATTTAGAGTTAGGTTTGGAAAGCAGAAGAATATGATCCGGAAACCGTACTCCGCCATGCACGACTAATAACTCTGTTCCAATGAGGTGCCATGAGATATTTAGTCCCGGGCCAGAAAAAACTGACCTAAAAGACACAAAAGTACACGGTTAGAACAGGAGATCAGGCGATCTTTAAATGTAAAGGCAATATGCGCTTAGGCGCTAAAACTAACCAACCTGATGTCTGTTTTTGAGATGATACGATTTTTGGATTTGATGAAAGTATGTCGGTATATTGAATTCCCCTTTGAACGATTTATAATTTGCAGATCTTTTCTAAAAGACAAATTATTAAAAAGTTTGAATTTTTTGATCAATATCCCTCCCTCTGGTCGGAATGACAACCAGTTAGCTGTTTAAGGTGGGAATAGACAGCGGCATCGCCGCTGCCTATTCCTCTTTCTCTTACAAAACTATAGTCATTTCGAGCAGAGCGAGAAATCTTGATATGTTTACGAAAAAAATGATTTCAGATGTATAGTAATTCTTAAATCATTTACCTCTATATTTCTGGTTCATCCGGCATAGGTTTTGCCTTATACCAGCATTTCCTCAAAGGGCTTTTCTCTGGCACGGAGAAACATAGACACTTAAAGTTCCTTGAAATTTATATCTTTCAATACATCCATTTCGCATCATTCTCCAATACATCCTTGCGTCTTTGAATGGCAATTCTGCGGATGAGCTCAATTGGCAGCGGTTTATCGTATGGAAACTGAACGGTGTCCTGACCCGTTTTGAAATCCTTCAATTCTTCACTAAACGGTGCAAGCCCCGGTCCCGTCGGCATGAAATTCATATGATTTTTATATGCGGAGATGGAGAAAAGTATTCTTTTTTCTTCAAACACAGGGTGACCCCATTTGATCAATTCTTTTGCTTCCGGAGCAACCTCCTTCAGGATTGAGCGTAACTCGGTCAACTTTTCCCGCGCAATTTCAGGAGCCTGACTTATATATTCCTCAATGGTAGTTGGTTTCATATTAGAATGGTTTAAATACCCGCCAATTGTTTAATCATCAGATAATTGAACATCTGAACATTTGAACATTTGAACATCTGAACATCAAACACTCTGCATTTCCTTCATCAAATGCGTTTTGCTTTTCACACCCACGATCGTTTTTGCAACTTTACCCTCCTTAAATATGATGAAAGTCGGGATACCTCGGATACCATATCTTCTGGCAATTTCCCTGTTTTGTTCGATATCGATCTTCCCCACGAAATAGTTTTCCGGCAATTCCGCCGCCATTTCATTCAGGATCGGAGCCATCATCCTGCAGGGAGCGCACCAGGCAGCCCAGAAATCAACTAAAATGATCTTATTTTGAATCTCATTGTCAAAATTGGCATCCGTAAGGGTAAGGATTTTTTCGTGGCTTTCAATTGTCGGGGCATATTTTATCCTGGCATACGCCCGATATATGATTATGACTAATCCCAAAATGACCAATCCAACTGATATGATCGTCGCTATTGACATATTTTAAATATTTTTTTGGCTGCAAATGTATACTTTATTTGACTTTTCAGACAAAAATATCCGGGACCGAATATTAAAAATCAAAATTTATAGTGAATGAACTCATTATCACGTGATTAAAGGCAGCGGTCATACATAAGAAATAGCTATGTCCTGTAATTTTATGAAATCTCAATTTGAATACATTTTACAACACCATCCTATACATTTGAAATAATCAGAATTCCATACCGGATCTTTGTCTCAGTCATACAGGCGAAGTCCATGATCTTCTTTTTTAACGAACAGATCCATGATATTTATTTCCTATCCTGAATATATTTCCAATTTTTAGACTAAATTGTAGCCCAAATTGATCCTGTACGTATGGTTTCATGAAAATAACATAGCAGGAGCTTTTATTCACAAATGATCACAAGTTGATTTTGAAACAAAATACGGTTACATTATTCCTTTGGTATGAACAAAATATCTAAAAAACTTCAAACCAATCATTTGCTTAAAACAAATAAAGCCAAATTCTCAAATCAGTTCATACTGCTATTTTTCTTTGTTATTTTTGTTATAAATTGTAACCCGGCAACTAAAGAAGATTACATTTTAATCTATGACGGTAAAATTGCCGATAAAGACGGAGTCGAAAAAGTCACATTAATGGCAGAAGAGTACGGTTTTCCAGTATTGTACATCTCAAATCTTAAAAAACTAAATGAAGATCTTGATAAGGCGAAAGCATTCGTCATCGGAGGAACCGAAGGCGATACCGGCGATTTACTGGAAGATTTATATGAAGTACAGGATGAACTAAAAGCTTACATTAACGCAGGGGGAAATTATCTTGGAATTTGCGGTGGAGCTTATGTTGCTTCGAAAGGCAGTCAGTGGACAGATGGTTATGAAACCGGAATGGGTTTGATAAATATTGAATGTTTTGCTTATGACCCACAATATACCGACCCTCAAATCATCACCATCAATTGGCTGGGCGAACAAAGAACCATTTATTATCAATATGGACCTGCATTTGCCTATAAAAACCTTCCTTCAAATTGTGAAGTTCTGGCCCGGTATACCAATCCGGATCAGGATGTTGCCGCTTTTTTAGCATCGTCAGGTGCAGGAAAAGTAATCCTCGTTGGACCACATCCGGAAGCTGATGAAAGTTGGTTGGTGGACGATCCACCCCCATTGCATGCATCTATGTGGACGAATACACATGATATTTTTCATTCTATTTTTGAAAAACTTGTTGCTGATTAAATTCAGTTTATGTGCGATGGCATTGAATTACGTTAGCAGGCACTTTGCAGGTTTCAATGATTTATCAATGTTCATTGTTGGTGTCATCAAAATTTAATAACTTCCGATCCTCACCACGAATTTCGTCCCTTTATCCAACTCGCTTTCTACTTCTACCCTGCCATGGTACATGTCTACGAGTTTTTTCAGGATGCTCAGGCCAAGGCCGGAACCTGTGATATCCCTGGTTTTATCGTTTTTGATCCGGTGAAATTCCCCGAACAATTTTGGAAGATCTTCCTGTGAAATACCGATGCCGGTATCTTCCACGATCACCTGGATTTCATGCTTAACTGCCTTGATCGCAAAAAACACCTCACCGGATTCTTTGTTGTATTTCACGGCATTGGAAAGCAGATTATTAAAAATGATCTCTATTTCGTTGGAATCTGCATTAAAAATGAGCTCTTCGGGCAGATCCATGTGTATCTTAATGTTTTTTTGAATGGCCAGTGGTTCCACCGTATCTTTGGATATCCTGGCGATTTCAACCAGGTCAACCGGTTTAATTTCCCTGTTTTTGACACCTGATTCAAGCCTCGTAATATCCAACATATCCATGATCAGACTTCTCATCCCTTTGATCCTTACCAGTGATCGATCGATCATCGTTTCGTAATCGCCGATATCTTCGCCTATCTGTCTGTCTTTCATGATATTCAGATAACCTTCTACCGCATTGATGGGCGATTTGAGTTCATGAGACAATACTGACAAGAACTGAAACCTGTTTTGTTTTTCTGTCTTATTGAGGTTTCTGCCAATACCTTTCAGGTAAACATGTTTGGTGATGGCTTCCATTGCGGTGCGAAGTTCCTGAGGCGTAAAAGGTTTGGGAACAAAATTGAATGCGCCCTGATTGGTTGCCCGGACCGCCAGATCCAGGTTGGCGTAGGAAGTGATCATCATCACCTCTACGCCTATCTGGTTCTTATTGATATATTCCAACACTTCAATCCCTTGTATGCCGGGCAATTTATTGTCCAGCAAAACGATGTCAATCTGACCTCTGTCTATTTGCTCCACAGCTTCCTCTCCACTTTCAACTGAGATCAGATCAAAAGTAAAATCTGTTTCGAGAAATGGAAAACTGACGTTAAATCCACGCAAAACCCTTTCAATCCCTGACCTTATACCAGGTTCATCATCGACAATTAAAACTTTTAGCGGTTCCATAATACTGTTTTTGTTTCAAATAGCAAAAAAAGGTTATTAACAATGCGCGATAATGCCATTTTGGCAACTCCTTCAGCAAGTCATTTGCTCAGGAATTGTATATAAATAAGATATGCGAATTAGTGTAGTAATTTTGTTTTTTTCACGGCGTGAATGAGGCGAATAGCCATAGCTATCGAACGATTTTACAACGCAGAAAAAGGGCAAAAGTACACGTCAAAACGTTTAGGTTATTTTTTTACAATTTCTCAGTTTCTGATCAAATCTCCAGCAGCTTGTTGATCTCCCGTTGAAGCTGATCGGGCCGGATACCCTTTTCTATAAAGATGTCTGCCTTTATCCAGCTTTTATCCTCCAAGGTTTCGAGTTTGAACACAAGTCCTGTTTCAGAAGTAACAGCGGAGGCAATGATCACCGGAACTTCGGGATACAATTGTTTTGCTCTGTAAGCCAAAACAAATCCACTGTCCTGCGTTTCCATCATCAGGTCAAAAATACAGAGGTCGGGCTTTGTTTCAGCCAACAACTGTTCAGCCTCTTTCCTGTTTTCTGCTTTCAATACTTTCATTCCGAAACGCTCCAGCACGAGGCTTGTTTGGAACAAATAATCCGGATCATCATCTACGATTAAAACAATCTTATTTTCCATTTCTAAAAATTAATTTGAGTTCATTCTGGGAATTCTGATATGAAAGCTGGTTCCGGTTTCTCCTTTCTGAGGATCGGTATTCGACTTCACAGTTATGTCTCCCTTATGCATTTTAACTATTCCGTATATCAGTGGCAACCCAAGGCCTGTCCCTTTACCCAGTTCTTTCGTGGTGAAGAAGGGCATAAAAATTTTTTCCATATTTTCCGTCGGGATACCGCAACCGTTATCTTTTACGATAAAATACACATTATGCTCATCACCATTTAGAATCAGATTGATTTCTCCTGTTCCTGAAATGGCTTCAACTGAGTTTTTCATTAAGTTGGTGAGCACCTGCATCATCTGATCCCTGTCAAAAGAAGCGATCGGGTCATTGATTTCAGGATTAAAAACGAGGTTCACATCATCAGGCCGGATGATACTGTCTATGCTTTCCCTGCAAAAATCAGTCAAATTCACATGAACAGCCTTAACCTGGTTTTTTCTGGCAAAATTGAGCAGTCCTCCAACTATTTTTTTACACCTTTCCGCCTGATCAACGATCAGTTTCAGGTCCTTGTAATTTTGGCTTTCCGTGTTCGTTTCTTCCATCAACAGGTTGGAATACATGGTGATGACGCCGAGCGGATTGTTGAGTTCGTGCGCGATACCTGCAGAAAGTTGCCCCATATTGGCCAGTTTTTCCGACTGGATCAGAGCTTGTCTGGCATCAGACAGTTTTTCATTGGCAATGTTGAGCTGCCCGATAGACTGGTGTAGTTTTTCTATGGAGTAAGGCAGACACATTTCTATTTCCGCAAAACCATGAATGATGGCCTCCGCATGATCCACACAGGTATCATAACCACAGGCTCCGCAGTTGAGCAGGTCACCGGATTCGTGTTTGCCCATGGCCTGAAGTATTTCGATCACTTTGGATGAGCCTGGTTTGTTGAGCCTGCGGTCCAGATTCCGGAAAGACTGACTCAGATCCATTTGTTCAAAGCTTTTCATTTCTTGTTCAAATTCCTCATTATCCAGTTTCTCCAGTTTATCATTGACATAACTGCTCACTGCATTGCGTCTTGCATACAACTTGCCATCAGGGCTCATTCCCGGACCCATGATGCATCCGTTGCAACAGAGCAATTCGAGGTTTTTACCTTTAAACACACCTTCTCCGATCTCTTTCAGGATATCGATGAACACTTTTTTCCCTGAAGAGACGATCATATTGTTTGACATAAGATCTTCTTCACCTCCGATCGTATTCAACATACCGCGGGAAACAGGAAACAGAGAACCTTTACCAGCATAAGGCGGATCAAATTCTGTTAGTTCAACCACATCCGGATCTATTTTCTCTGAAGCAAACAGCTCTCTTAACTCCCTGAACGTGATCACTTCATCCACCTCTGTGCTTTCTCCTTTTTTTGCAATGCAAGGCCCGATGAATATGGTTTTCACATCCGTACCATATTTATTTTTCAATACCCTGATCGTTGCCACCATGGGAGAAACGACCGGAACGAGGGAGTCTTTGATCTCCGGCATATAATGTTCTACATAATAAACAATGGCCGGGCAATCAGAAGAAATCCATGTTTTATCTACGTTTTCATGGTAGACTTTTGCATATTCTCTGGCAACCAGGTCTGCACCGAAGGAGACTTCCACCACTTTACTGAATCCCAAGGCCCTGACCATGCCCACAAAACGCCTGTAATCATCCAATTCTGTAAATTCAGCCGCAAAACTGGGTGCAACGCATGCGATCACTTCATGTTCGCCCCTGAGTAAGGACAATGCTCCCGGTTTGGTATTCAGAATAGCTTTGGCACCCTGACTGCAAACGATGAAACAACTTCCGCACCCAATACACCTGGATGTCAGGATCTCCGCCTGTCCGTTGACGATCTTGATCGCTTTGACCGGGCATTCCCTGACACACGAGTAGCACACCCTGCATCTGTTGGGAACCGTGCTGACCAGTTTTTCAATTTGTGCGTGAGGCATGGAAAATGTTTTTTAGTTTTCAGGTTCAGTCAGGAAGGCTTTCGCCTCCCTTATCCCAAACTAATTATGATAAAAATGCTATTTGGATCATTGTTTATATCAATACATCTCTTTTTTCATAATGCGTATGCAAGAGATGATGAGATTTTTCACTTAGCGGTTCTCCCAGATATTCATCATAGATCTTTTGAATCTCCGGATTATTATGTGAAGTCCGGATGGTTTCTGTTGCATCGATGGAATACAGGCTGGCCATTCTTTTCCTGATATTTTCTTCTTTGACTGTCAGTGGCTGACCACCCCCGTTGATGCATCCGCCCGGGCAAGCCATCACCTCGATAAAATGAAGATCACTTTTTCCGCTTCTGACCTCTTCAATGATCTCTTTGACCCCGGCTAGTCCGTTGACGGCTGCAATATTCAAATCGATGTCTCCGATCCTGACAGTAGTTCTTTTGACCGGGGCAAAACCCCTGAGCTCTTCGATCCTCAGGTTGGACATTTCTTCGCCGGTCACGAGCTTATGGGCGCTTCTGACCGCAGCCTCCATGACACCACCCGCCGCTCCGAAAATTTTACCGGCCGTACTTCTTTGCCCCATAAGGGAATCCACAGATTCCGGTTCAAGGGAATGAATGTCAATACCGTATATTTTGAGCAATCCCACCAATTCACGAGTGGTGAGTACGGCATCCACATCGGACAATCCATGGCGGGTCATCTCTGACCGTTGTGCTTCAAATTTTTTGGCGATACAAGGCATGATTCCCACACTATATATATCCCTGGGATCCAGACCTTTCTTCTCAGCCCAGTAGGTTTTGATCATGGCACCCATCATTTGCATGGGTGATTTTGCCGAAGAAAGATGACTGAGCAACTCAGGTGCAAATTCTTCCATGTATTTCACCCATGCAGGGCAACAACTGGTGAACATTGGCAGTTGGCCGCCTTCAGTAAGTCTCTGTATCAATTCGGAACCTTCTTCCATAATAGTCAGGTCAGCGGTAAACGCTCCGTCAAACACCGTATTGAAACCCATTTTTCGGAGACTTGCATTAAGAAGCCCATATACATCTGTTCCTGCCGGCAAGCCGATCTCTTCTGCCATGGTCACAGAAATGGAAGGTGCATATTGAACGACAACATGTTTTTTGGGGTTATCCAGCGCTTCCATGATCTGTGCGTAATGATTCTTTTCGTAAAGAGCACCAGTCGGACAAACCATGATACATCTGCCACAGTTGATGCAGGATGAAGTATTCAACCCTTTATTGAAGGCAACTGCGATCTCAGCATTGCTTCCTCTGTTGATAAAATCGATCGCATTGACACCCATGATCCGGTCGCATGCATCCACACATCTCCCGCAAAGAATGCATTTGGCAGGATCTCTTACAAGACTCGCCCCGGTATGATCCAGGTTTTTAAGATTTTTTACACCCATGACCCTTCTTTCCCGGACACCGAGATCTGCAGATAAGGATTGCAACTCGCAATTCATATTTCTGACGCAATACAGACAGTCATCCGGGTGATTGCTCAACAGTAACTCGACGATCACTTTTCTGCTTTCTGCTACTCTGTTGGAATGGGTCAGAATTTTCATACCTTCTTCCACCGGGTATGAACATGAGGTGATCAGCTTGCCTGAATTGAGATGTTCTACCACACACATCCTGCAAGCACCTGTTGGAAATGTTTCCTTGATGTGGCAAAGAGTTGGAATGTTGATACCGAGCCTTTTGCATACTTCGAGGATGGTTTCGCCTTTGTTGGCAGTCACCAGTTTATTGTTGATCTCCAGATTGATATTCATTGTTTCCGTCATTATCAGTTAAAAAATATCTATTGCATCGAATTTGCATACATCCGCACAGGCGCCGCAGGAAATACACTTCTCTTCGATGATGAAGTGGGGTACTTTTTTAGCTCCGATGATCGCTTCAGTCGGACATTTTCTGGCACAAACCATGCAACCGGTACATTTTTCCACATCGATTTTGAAGGTTCTCAGTTCTGTACAAACGCCGGCTGAGCACTTTTTATCAAAAATGTGTTCCTCATACTCATGCCTGAACCATTTCAGGGTACTCAACACCGGGTTGGGTGCTGTTTGCCCCAGTCCGCAAAGAGAAGTTTCTCTGATCACCTTACCCAGCTTTTCAAGCTGCATCACGCTTTTGATCCTTTCCAGGGGTTCATACTTAGTTTCGTCGGTAGGCTTATGTGTGATGGTATGCAGGATTTCCAGCATTCTCCTGGTTCCTTCCCTGCATGGGATACATTTACCGCAACTCTCACGTTGGATGAAGTCCATAAAGAATTTGGCAACATCCACCATGCAGGTATCTTCGTCCATTACGACCAGACCACCTGAACCCATCATAGCGCCCACTTTGATCAGGGATTCGTAATCGATCTGGATATCCAGGTTTTCCTCGGTAATACAGCCGCCTGAAGGTCCTCCGATCTGCACTGCCTTGAATTTTTTGTCGTTGGCAATGCCACCGCCAATGGTGAATAACACCTCACGCAGGGTGGTTCCCATCGGAACTTCCACAAGACCTGTAAGGGCGATCTTTCCTGAAAGGGCAAACACTTTAGTGCCTTTGCTGTTATCGGTACCCATGGAGGCGAAATGTTCTACACCCAAGGCAATGATCTCGGGCAAATTGGCCAATGTTTCCACATTATTGATGATCGTAGGCTTGTGAAAAAGGCCGCTCACAGCAGGAAAAGGAGGCCTTGGTCTTGGCATTCCACGTTCTCCTTCGATGCTGTGGATCAGGGCAGTTTCTTCTCCGCATACGAAGGCGCCTGCTCCCTTTTTCACTTTAATGCTGAAGTTCACACCAGAGTCAAAAATATTTTCCCCGAGCAAACCATATTTTTTTGCCTGTTCGAGTGCGATATTCAATCTTTCTATCGCCAGAGGATACTCAGCTCTGATGTAGACATAAGCTTTCGTTGCACCGATACCATAAGCTGCGATTGCCATCCCTTCGAGCAGTCTGTGCGGATCACCTTCGATGACCGCTCTGTCCATAAATGCGCCCGGGTCACCCTCATCAGCGTTGCAGATCAGATATTTCTGGTCAGCTTCTGTTTGGAAAGCGAATTTCCATTTTTTACCTGTCGGGAAACCGCCTCCTCCGCGTCCGCGCAAACCTGATTTCTCTATCATATCGCACACTTCGAGCGGTTGTTTATTGCGGATCAAAGACAAATAACTCTGATAACCTCCAGAGGCTATGTATTCTTCAATGCTGATTGGATCTACGATCCCACAATTTTTAAGAACCAGGCGGCTCTGAGGTTTGAAAAAAGGATGTTCCCTGTACGAAGGCACCCCATCCCAGGATTGATTATCCATGGAAGGAAACTGGCACATCACATGCGTTTTGTCCACTTCCAATTGGAAAATACTATTAAGGATGTCCGGCACTTTAGCTGCATCCACCTTTTCAAAAGAGATCCTGTTGTAACCAGGCAATTGTATATCCATGATCGGTTCGGAGGAGCACAATCCGATACAACCCACTTCGATGACCCTGGCATCCAGATTCTTTTCAGCTAAAAATTCTTTGACAGCGTGCAGGGTCTTGCCTGCTCCGGCGCCAAGTCCACAGGTTCCTGCTCCGATAAAGATCACCGGTTCAGTCACGTGTTCTCTTTTCAATGCTGCAAGGTATGATTGTAAGGATGCTTTTTGAGAGACTTCTTCTGGTTTTTTCAGCAGATCCAGCAATAAAAATTGTGTTGTTTCCATTATGCTTCTTCCTTTGCTTTGTATGATTCTAATATTTCCTTCAAAGAGGCTGCAGTTACTTTGGCGTGAAATTCACCATTGATACAAACCACAGGAGCCAGACCACAGGCGCCTATGCAAGCGACCACTTCAATGCTGAACAAACCGTCCCGGGTGGTGGAACCGGCTTTTGCTTTGAGGTGTTTCTCAATTTCTGAAAGTACCGTTGCGGAACCGAGCACATGGCAGGCAGTTCCCCTGCAAATCTGCACGTGGTATTTACCTTTAGGTTCAAACCTGAATTGGTTGTAAAAGGTTGCCACCCCAAAAATCTTACTCGTCGGAATGTGTAGTGTCTGACCCGTTTTGACGATTGCTGCCTCGGAGAGAAAGCCTTCCGCTTCCTGGATTTCCTGAAGCATGGGGATCAGGGCATCTTTTCCGCTGCTTTTATAGTTTTCGATGATTAAGTCTAATGAAGAATCCATAGATTTTGAAAATTTAAATGAACATGTGCTCTAGTCCGGTGAATTTTTGGAAAGCCGGGCAAAGTGTTGCTGATTGGCTTGTTTTGCCCGGCAAAAAAACACTTAATGTTGTTCTGCGATCCGTTTGATCTCTGGTATCACTTTTTTGGCTTCAACGGGTTTTTTAATGAATCCGTCTACGTGGAAAAACACAGAATTGCCATCTTCAGCGAGGTAATCTACGCCTGCTTTCCCGGTATTGATGTCTCTGATGAGAATCACATGCAGATCTTTGAATCCCGGAGATTTTCTGAATTCTCTTGCCATTGCCTGAACGTCGGGTTTGGTGGTAGTCAGTACATCGATCGATGTTTGCATCAGTATTCCGGTTTTGGAAAGTTCTTTGTCACTGATAATTTCCTGAGCCAGTTCAAAACCTTCATAAATTGTGGACATCATGACATCCAATATAGCCACCGCAGGTTTGATCTCCCTGATCAGTTCGATACCGGCTTTTTTATCATTAGCGTAATGTACTTCGTAACCTTCTCTTTTGAGGATGGCTTGAATGACGGTGATCACGTCCATATCATCATCTACGATTACAATTTTTTGTGCTTCCATTTTTTTTTGTTTTATATGTGTGATAAATATTTTCTTTGAGCAAATTTCCCGGAGCTGTTCATGATATCAGAGAGGGCATCATAATTGTTGTTCATTTTTGACAGGTATTCGTCTGCTCCGGCTTCCAGCATCAGGTTCCTGTAATGTTCATTTTCATAAGATGAAAATGCGATAATGGTCAGATCCGGATAAATCGCCCTGGCTTTCTTAGTGGCTTCAATCCCATCCATGATGGGCATTTTTAAGTCGATAAAAACCAGGTCGAAATCTTTCCTCAATAACATTTTCAAAAATTCCTGGCCGTTGGATGCTTCTTCAATGTAGTCAGCATTGCCAATATTTTCCAGAATGGTTCTCAACCCTTTTCTGAAACTTGATTCGTTATCGACAATGATGATCCTTTTCATGAGCGTTTTTATGTTTTTTTGATGGTACAAAGTTACTTCCGTCAGCTACCTCGCACATGCGTAATTCCCCCGTAATCCAATCAGGTAAAAATACCTGACTCAGACATCAGACATTTGAATATCAATGCATTACAAAAGATAAAAACATATACGCAATATTAAAAAAAACTCAAAAGGATCATAATCCATTCATTTTCAGCAAGCAAAAAAACAAGGAATTGAAAAATAATTTCTTGACAGGTGTTTTTACGGGTGATGATCATACAAAACTTCTTCTTAACACATCATAATATCACAGCCACATTCTAAACTTGAGTCTACTCCAAAAAGTCCAATTTGTTGATTTTCAATCGTTTTTTTACCCCAACCTACTGACTTCATTGATCAGCACAAGACTAAAGAGAAACGATTAAAAATCAACAAATTATAAGTCCCCTTTCAGGCATGTTCTAACTGAAACCGTCAGTGGGGATTTAAGGGGCAAAGACTTTTTGGAGTAGACTCAAACTTTCATATTTAAATACCTCACATCATCTGAGGTTAACAGCCCATATAATTGTAATTGATATTTTACAGAATAAAATATTCAACAATTGAAGTATAATCAAGCAATCATAACTCAATATTTATTATCTTTGAATTCTCTATAAATCCTTTCAGACAATATTTATTTTTATAAATATGGATTGCTATTTAATAAGAAAAATTCCCTTTCATAAATTATCAAACTTATGCAATCATCTTACTTCAAAAAAACAATGAAAAAAGCATGGATAGTCCTTTGTTTTTCTTTATTAATAGTTACTCTGAGTGCACAGGAATATGCCAATCAAAACTGGAGAATAGTTTCAGATTTTGAAAATGTAGGATCTGCAAATAAGATAAGTTTTGACTTTGATTCAGATGGAGTGAAAGAATTGCTTTATTCATCTTCATCGTCCAGTCTTTCAAATTTCAAAATACTGGATTTTCAAGGTGATCAATACACTGAACACTATACATCCCGGGTATTTCAAGGAAAAATCACCTGGATGGAAATTTATGACCTGAATTCTGATGATCAAAATCTTTTATACTTCGCAAAAAATAATTCTATACAAGTATTTGATTTTCGATTAAATGAAATTATAGATTCTATTACTATGCCTGTCCCGGTTGAAAAGTTTTATATTTTTACTGAAACCGGAGACAGCATTCAAAAAATACTTTTCAAAAGTGGAGGGAATATACTGATAACTGATCTGGAAGGAAATATACTGGTTCAAAGAGCTTTTGGGTATATAACTGATTTTGATATTGCAAACGTTTATGGTGATGACACCAAACAATTGGTAATTAATGGATCGAATGGTCATGTTGTCAAGCTTAATGACCTGACAACCCAATGGCTTTATTATGGCGGGTTTGGTCTTAATCTGAAAGTTTTCGATATTTACCATACAGGTCAATCGATGATTTTAGGAGCTGTTGGTTCAACTCTTGTTTGTTATGATGCAAATTTAAAATCTCCGGTTTGGCAAAAAGAGATGGGAAATTTGAGAACATTTGATATTATTGATATAAACAATGACCATGATTTTGAATTGCTGTGGGCAGATTATGATTTGATCAAAATTTATAATATCAAGGCTTTTCATCTGGATGGTCAATATAGTTTTTCCACTCCTGTGGATCAAAAAATAATATATGATGACCTGGATGGGGACAATTATTATGAATTGGCATATACCAGTTCTATCAATAATAACGGTTTTCAAATATTAGTAGCTGATTTACATGCAAATACGGTAGAGTGGATCAGTACAAGACCAACTAATGGATTTTTATTGGATGTATTCGGAACAGATAATGGAGATTCAAAAAAAATGTTCATCGGGTCAAGAAACCAGAATAATTGGAATCCTGGCGGAGGTTATTTATACGATGGAAAATCAAAAGAAAGAATATCTGGATTTATCCAAACAGGCAAGCAGGAAAGTCTAAATTATGTGAAAATGTGTACACATAATAATGTAATTTATATGTTATCTGTTGTTTCAAATGGTTTTATTTTAAAAAACTTCGGGACAAACGAGATTATTGCTGATTATAGTGTTCCTATCTATCCATTTAAGGCTGATTTCCTCCATACCGGATTAGATGAAAAACTAAAGCTTTTTGTGAGTTCACCAAATTCAGGAACCATCATATTTGAGTTAAATAATGAAAATGAACTTATTGAATCCTGGAGTTTATTTTCTTCCTTTCAGGAATTATATGATATAAATACAGGCAATATGGATGGAGATCCAAATCCCGAAATTGCTGTTTTAACTCCGGGTATAATTTCTGTATACGACTCAAAAACCAGGTTATTGGATTATCAGGTACCGGTATCATTGGCAGCCAGGGTATTCGCTTTTGCCGATATTGATTTTGATGGAGTGTTTGAATTTGTATATGGTCAGGATAATTATAATTTATGCATTATTGATCAGGAAACCTTAGAAGTAACCTACATTCCTACAGCAGAAAATTCAATTAAAGCTATCAATATTTCAAATTTGGACAGCGACAGAAATAAAGAAATTGTTATGCTGTCACAATCTAAAGTTTATATCTATAATGATAACGGATCCTTATTATTTACTTCAGATATTATAAATAATAGTTATGAATTCTATTATAGAGAATCCCTTTATGCAGGAGATATCGATGATGATCATCATATCGAAATCATTGCAGCAACCAGGTTGGGTGTATTCGAATTTGAAATCAATGATATAATCTATGATGAGATACAACCCTTTGTAAAAAAAATAACTCCATCCAATGGTAAAAACTTAGTGCCTACAGATGTAACATTTGAAGTCATATTTTCGGAAACCATTCAAACAGATAGTCTTGAGTTAAAAATTCAAATTAAAGATAAAATTCAAAATAATTATAGTTTTGAAACATTTTACAATGCTGAAAATAATTCACTCAAAATAAAACCTTTCCAGTTATTACCTGGTGGTGATTCCATTACAATTACATTATTTAATACCATTGCAGATCTGAATTCAAACCATCTGGACGGAAATCTCAATGGACTTCAGGATGGGATTTTAGATAATTTTTCCTGGACAGTTCACCTTGGTGAAGGACAGGATACTTTAGGCCCTGAGATAAAGTTGATCAGGAAAATACCCTGGGTTTTCAAGGGAATGACATTTGATTTTAGTGTTTACTGTTCAGATAGCTCAGAAATTGCTGTATCGGGTATTGAGTATTTTGAATATCACATCAACGAATTTTCAGGCTATGGAAATGGAATTAGTGATTTACCTGATGATTTGTTTTTTGGAGATATAATGGAAACTTTTTCTGCCAAAGCATCTACTAACGGATTAGAACCTGGAACTCACTATATTTTCCTGGCTGGCAGAGATATCAACGGAAACTGGAGTCAGATTTCAGCCATTGAGTTTGACATCATCAATGAAGATTCAACTAATTGGTCAAAGCATGGCTTTGATGATTATAACCGTGGAGTTAACCCTTATTCAGAGCTCGATCTACCTGTCATATTAAAGCATTCGTTCAGTCATAATACGATTAATTATTATCAAATTGAAAATAGTATTTTAATTCAAAATTATTTAATTTATGTTCTATCTGCACCAACTTACCACGGTTATCAACAATTTTTATATTGCAGAGATATAAATAACGGAAATATTCTCTGGAAGCATACTTTTGAGTCTCAATACTCTATTTCTCCTGTAACTTATTCAAATGGGTACTTATACTTGTATCATAGTTTATATGAGGAAAGCAAATTATATTGTTTGGATCTGCATTCAGGTGAAGAAGTTTGGTCACAAAACTTTGAATCAACAAATAGTTTTTCTGTTGGCCCATATGTTTACAAAAATATGGTATATGCGCATATAGGAATCATCAACACCGAAATCAGAGCCTTTGATGCCTTTTCCGGCAAAAAGGAATGGAAAAAGGAATTCTTTAGTGATCCCTGTGATATGTTGATACCGGTTTTCTATAATGATACCATGTATGTTTATCACAAAAAATTGAAAGCTATAAACCCAAAGACCGGGGATGTTTATTATACAATAAATGAAAATACAATTCCTTATAACAATAAAGGTTATGTGATTAACTCAAGTCCCGTGATCGATCCCGAAAGGAAAATTATAATTTTGACAACGAATACTCACATTCATGTCTTTTCCCTTATATCGAAAAAAATAATTCTGACCATTACAGCAAAAGCAAGTGATTATTTTATTTCTAATCCTTCATTGTGGGAAGATAAATTGTATGTAATCTCCAATCAGTATGTTATGGAATATAATCTAAACACAGGGGAACAAATATGGAAGCACAAAGTATCAGAATCTTTTTGGTACAACAACCCTCCTGTTGTAACAGAGAAAGTCCTGGCTTGCGGGAACAAAAATAATTCATATATATTTAACAGATCTACTAAAGTTTTGACAAACACAATATCTGGTGGCAATTTCATAGCCGGGAAGAACACACTGATTCTTTCAACTTATGAAGATATGCTAAAAGTGTATTTATATGATAGCTTAGCCATTCCTCTTTCAGGACAACTGTTTATCAATCATGGAATTGATTGCAAAGGATACTATACCGGACAGCTTGAGATACAAGTTACAGGTGGTCAAAAACCTTATTCTTATAAATGGAACATTTCTGAAACTCAGAATTCTCCGACAGTTAATAATCTCCCTTCAGGTTATTACAATGTAACTGTTACAGATAATAAAAATTCCACCTTGACAAAAAGTATTTATCTGCCAGAACCTACTGAGCTTATTTTAAGCTCTCAGCAAATTCCGGCAAACGTAAATACAAATAACGGATCTGCGATTGTTGTTGCAGGAGGCGGCACACCTCCTTATACTTATTTTTGGGATTATTCGAGTGAAATTAAAAGTAATATGCTTTCCAATGTTCCTGCCGGCAATTATGGTGTAAAAGTTGTTGATAAAAATGGATGCGAAAAGTATATAATCATCACAGTTGAATTAAAAGTTAACTCCGAAGAGTTGAACCTTCATAATTTTATTCAAATTTATCCAACCATAACATCAGATGAACTTAAAGTTTTGTCGGACCATACCATACAAAAACTAACAGTTAATATCAGGAATAGTTTTGGTCAATTAATTGAATTACATAATTTTATGTTTTTTAATCAACATTCATTTTCTCTGAGAAATTATCCTGAGGGTGTATACTATATACTGGTAAGCGATGGTAAAAGTAATATCACCAAAAAAATAGTCCTATATCGATAACCATAATTTGAGCATGAAATTAATTGCAAAACAATCATTCATTAGCTCACGCCTTGATCAAGCCGTTCTTGATCGCAAACATGACGAGGTGCGGTGAGTTTTTTGCACCTGTTTTTTCCAGAAGATTGGAGCGATGGCCGTCCACGGTACGCACACTGACGCCCAGAAACTTAGCGATCTCGGCATTGGACATGCCTTTACAGATCAGCTCCAGCACTTCCTGTTCGCGGTCGGTGAGTTCCACATCGAACATTCTCCGCGCCGGTCTTTGTGTACGGTTGACTTTATTGATGAACTCTTCTGAAAAGTAACTTTCTCCGCTCATCACGGTCATGATGGCGGTTTCCAACTCATCCTGGTTGGTTTTTTTGAGTAAAAACCCGTCAGCACCGGCTTCTATCATCTGGTTGAAATACCCGATCTCTTCAAACATCGTCAATGCGATCACCCTCGTTTTAGGATACTTTTCCACAATTTTTTTAGTGGCTGTGATCCCGTCCATCACCGGCATCCGGATATCCATCAAGACCAGGTCTATCTCCTGATTCTTTAATATTTCGAGCAATTCATTTCCGTTCTGGGCTTCTCCCATCACCTTGACCTGATCCAGTTCATTGAGAATGATCCTCAGCCCTTTTCTGAAAATCTCATGATCGTCCGCGATCGCCAATCGGATTATCTGCATAATTTATTTGATTTTTAATGTGATCAGCATGGTCATTCCTTCTCCGGGTCCACTCTTGATCATGGTCAGCCCGTTGATCGTTTTAACCTTGTTGATGATGTTGTTCAAACCCATTCCACCGGGATTTTTGGTTTTTTCGTCCACATCGAATCCTGTTCCGTCATCTTTGTAATACAAATTGATATTGTCTTCGTTGCTTTCCAGGAAAATTTCAATATTCTTTGCATTTGAATGCTTCAATGTATTGTGTACCAGCTCTTTTATGCTCTGGAACAACACGGTCTCTTCGATCCGTTTACCGGTCAGTTGGTACTGGGAACAATCCAGTTTGATGCTCACAGACCTTGTATTATTGATGTAGGTGCAAAAATCATTGACGGCCGCGGCAAGGCCAAAATCTTCAAGGATGCTCGGCATGATATTGTTCGAGATCTCACGTGTACTGATGATGGCTTTTTCGATCAGCTCGTCAATGGACTGCAGGATCTCTTCCGGGCTGATCTTGTTAAAGTTACCTTTACGCAGCAGATCGATGTATAATTTGATAGTGGACAGCAAGGGCCCGACATCGTCATGCAGATCTGCTGCAAAACGCTTCCTTTCTTTTTCTTCCGTTGCAATGATCGCAGCGGCTATTTTCCTTTCAATATCTTTTCGTGCGGTGATGTCCCTGCCAATGCTCAGGATCGCTTTGCCTCCCATATAATCGATCACACGGCTGCTCATCTCCAGAAAAATGGTTCTGCCATCTTTGGTCAGGTGCTCTGTTTCAAAAACATGTTTTCCTGATTGCCCAACGATCTTCAGGTTTTTCTTGACCATGGGCGCAAATTTGGCAGTCTTGAGGTCTGACATATTCTTTTTCAGCAATTCATCCCTGGAATACCCGAGCTTGTTGACCGCTTCATTATTTACCTCTATAATATTTGCATTAAAATCCTCCAGATAGATCTCATCACCAGAGTTGTCAAAAAGCAACCGGAAGCGCATTTCTGATTCCTGTCGGTCTTTCTCTGCCTGTCTGAGCTTTTTGAGCGATTTGCTCATATAATAAATCGCCGCACTGATGACCATGGCTATGAGCAGATTGATCGTAATATAGGCATTCAATGGGATATGCAGGCCTTTACTGGAGCTTAGATTGATGATCTCGATGATCTGAACCGAAACCAATATCAAAATAGCAAAACCGATGATGAGCCATGATTTTCTGGAACTTGTGTATTTCAATATCTTCCGGACTGCCAGTACGGTAAATATTGAAACCAGTATCGCCAGTAATAAACCTGTTGTCAATAACATCTCTTTTAACTTAAAGTCCAAAAATAATGATTCCACGTCAAATCCGGTTATAAAAAACTGCATATCAGTTCTGCTGTCGGTAAAAATCCATCTTTCTTCAAAAAAGTGGCTTTGTGTAAGCTTTTAGCTTTTCACTTGGAAAATGATTTTTTTTACCATATAGTTTATTCAATTTGATATATCCTGCTTCAAAAAAATAAGACCTGGCTAACTTATAAATACCTATGTTCCACAAAGTTCCACGAAGCAGGCATGAAGGAAACAAAAAATTACAGATTATTTCAGTGGAAAATCTGCGAAGATCTGCGAGATCTGCGGGAGCCCTCTTTTCAATGGAAATTAACATTGTACCACTTCAAAAATTAAAATACTTCGTGCTTCGTATCTGCTTTGTGCTTTTTTGTGGAAAAAAAATACAGTTGTTACACTGAGAGCCACTGAGAAGGCACGGAGGGCCACAGAGCGAATACACAAAGCGAACAAATGAATAAGGATTATTTCATCTGAAAATCTGCGAAGATCTGCGAGATCTGCGGGAGCCCTCTTTTCAATGGAAATTAACATTTTCCCTCTTCAAAAACTAAAATACTTCGCGCTTCGTATCTGCTTTGTGCTTTTTTGTGAAAAAAAAATACAGTTGTTACACTGAGAGCCACTGAGAAGGCACAGAGGGCCACAGAGCGAATACACAAAGCGAAAAAGGAATAAGGATTTTATTCCATCTGAAAATCTGCGAAGATCTGCGAGATCTGCGGGAGCTGTCATTCTATGGAAATTAACATTATACCTCTTCAAAAACTAAAATACTTCGCGCTTTTCGTGCCTGCTTAGTGTTTTTGGTGTAAAAAAAAATACAGTTGTTACACTGAGAGCCACTGAGAAGCCACAGAGCGAATACACAAAGCGAATACACAAAGCGAAAAAGGAATAAGGATTATTTCATCTGAAAATCTGCGAAGATCTGCGAGATCTGCGGGAGCCCTCTTTCCATGCAAATTTACATTTTCCCTTTTCAAAAACTAAAAAACCTTGTGCTTTACATGCCTGCTTTGTGTTTTTTGTGGAACCCCAAAAAACGATTCTCTATTAAATCACTTGTTGACAATAAGCTAACATGATAGCTGCCTGCACTGAATTCGAACAGGATCATGACAATCAGTCCTTACAAACCTGCTTAGCAAGAAAATGTCTGGAATCACCCCATTCACCCAATCCTACCTGATTCCCCGTTGATTGAATCCGGTTGATGATACATCCATGACATCGGGCTGGTTCTTCATCAACACATGGCTTTCCATCATACAACAGATAGCATTCCCTGTATTTTAATGGCGTGATATTAGGCATGACGATATTGGCGCCTGCTAAAACAGCTTCTTCCCTGCCGTCCGGATGGATGGCCTGCATGGCAGTGGTCGCTGCCATATTGATCTTTGGCATCATAAGTCTGAGCGCTGCAAGCATGTTGAGCGCCAACTGATATCGCTCCATTCTGGACATGAGTTGTTCCCTGTCACTGAACATCGGAGTATCTTCATGTTCGATATATGGTCCCATCCCAACCATGTCTACGTCGAGATTTTTAATAAAAAGGAGATCATCTGCCAGATCTTCAAGGGTTTGCCCCGGCAGTCCGATCATCACACCGGTTCCCTGCTGAAAACCAGCCCGCCTGATCCTTTCCAATGCTGCCAGCCTTTCTTCAAAACGATGATTCCCGTCATCCGGATGGTACCTGAGGTAAAGATCGGGATTGGAAGTTTCGATCCTGAGCAAATACCTGTGTGCACCGGCAGCAAACCATTTTTGATAGGTTTCATCCGATTGCTCGCCCAGCGAAAGGGTAATGCCGAGTTCACCGTGACTCAATTCTTTTATTTGCCTGATCAGATCTTCAATTTTCCCGGTAAAAGCGCTGTCCACCCTTTCTCCGGTTTGGATGACAATGCTGCCATAGGATTTTTCATAAGCAAAACGGGCACAATCCAACACTTCTTCATCCTCCATCACATACCGGGTCTGCGCTCTGTTGCCTTTCCTGATTCCGCAGTAAAAACAGTTTTTGGAACAAATATTGGAATACTCGATCAGTCCCCTTAAATATACTTTCTTTCCTATTTGGGCATCAGCCACTTCCCTGGATCTTTTCAGCAAAAGCGTTTTGTCCTCTCCTTCCGAATTCAATAATCTGAGGATGTCATCCTTTGAAAAATCTTTTTGCTCAAGCAATTTTTTAAATTCTTTCATCTAATTCTGCTGTTTTAAAAACATCGATCAACGATTTTTGATTTAAGAAGTATGAAAAAAATATGATCACAATTATCCGTCAAAAATTACAAGATTTCTCGCTCCGCTCGAAATGACTATGTTTTTTGTGAGAGAATGGGGGTTAAGGCAGCGGCTGCTGCCTTAACCCACCCCAAAAAAGCTAACTGTCTGTCATTCCCGATGCTCATCCAATTCGATCGGGACAAGAACCGACGCAGTGAGGAATCTTGAACATATAATTCTACCTTTTTTTAAAATTTGAAAGTAAGTAATGACCTTAAATTGTTAATCCTTTTTCAAAATTGAGACTATAATAAATAGGCATTCTTTAAGATTATGTCAAAAAAAACATCATTTTATATTTTAATTCACTTTTGCATGAATGGCTTCACCGCCCTTTCATAGATCCCGTTCAGATAGGCAATCGCTATACCGTAATTCGTAACTGCCACGCCGGCTTCCATCGCCGTCTTCAAACGATTGTGTATTTGTTTTTTTGTCACCATGCAACCGCCACACTGTATGATCATGGCATAGTCCGTAACAGGCCTTGTCAATTCATTCAAACCACTGACAGCCTCAAAATGCAGTTCTTTCTGACTGAATTCACTGATCCACCGGGGCAATTTATACCTTCCGATGTCTTCACAGGAAACCTGATGAGTGCAGGATTCCAGCATCAGTATCCGGTCTCCGTCTTTCAGATCAGAAAGTTTTTTGACTCCTTCCGCATAAGCATCAAACGGTCCTCTCATTCTGGCGTAAGCCACACTGAAACCTGTCAACGGAATATCCTCAGGAATAATTTTGCTCACATAACCAAATGCCTGGCTGTCTGTAACGACCAACTTTGGCTGGATCCCGGTTTTTTGGAGAAATAGCTCTGCTTCCGTTTCCTTGACCACGATATTGATCGCATCTCTGTCCAAAACATCTCTGATGGCCATTACCTGAGGAAGGATCATCCTGCCTTCGGGCGCTTCACTGTCCACCGGTGTGATCAACATAACAATATCACCTCTTCCGATCAGATCTCCAAAAAGCGAAGGCCTTACGTAAGCGGTTTCAGGAATGGTTCCCTTGATGGATTCGATCAGGTCATCCATCGGTTCAGCTTTGAAAGCGCTGAAATCCACAATGGCCGCATCCGTATTTTTCCTGATCTGTACGATCGTTTCATTGTTCAGCGGCTGCAGGTCAGCTTTATTGTGAACGATGAGGTAAGGCACATCAAAACGGTTGAACTCGCGGATCAATTGCGCTTCAAATTCGCCAAAATCATTGCCCGAGATCAGCAAAATGGCACAGTCCATATTTTTAATGGTCTGCAACGATTTCTGTATCCTTTTTTCTCCCAAAATTCCGGTATCATCAATGCCTGCTGTATCTACGATGATCGCAGGACCAACACCGAATATCTCTACTGATTTTTTTACCGGGTCGGTGGTCGTGCCTGCAATATCAGATACAATGGCCACATCCGATCCTGTCAATGCGTTGATAAATGAACTTTTGCCTACATTCCTGCGTCCAAAAATTCCGATATGCGGTTTGAGGTCTCTTCCTTTTGCCATTATTTTTTTCAATTAAAAGTATAAATCTCTTTCACCCTGCTTTACCTTTTCCAGCCGATCCAGCAAGGCGCTGTAAATCTTTTCATGTTCCAGCGTTTTCAAATTGTCCCCTATGACTTCCCATCCTCTTTGCCTGGTCTCGTCAGCTGCATAGTCCATCAGGTATTCAGCCAAAGTCAGGATCGCATTGGGCGTACAGAATTTTTTGATGAATCCAGGAACGGAAAACTCCATGAAATGCTCTCCTGTTCTGCCCATCCGGTAACAGGAAGTACAAAATGATGGTAACATCCCTTTTTCCAGTAATTCATCCACGATTTCATTCAGGGATCTTTCATCATTGATCCTGAACTGACCTTTATTGAGGTTTTGCTCATGGTTCAGCGTATTCGTATAACTTCCTATCTCTATTTTTGTTCCGCCATCTATCTGCGAAACACCATATTGCATGATCTCATCACGCAATTGTGCCGGTTCCCGGGCAGTCAAAATCATACCGGTGTACGGAACTGCCAGCCGGAGTATCGCGATCAGCCTGGCAAAATCTTCATCAGAAACAAAATATTTATGTCCAAAATCCAGCATGGATGCATCTTTGATCCGGGGAAATGAGATCGTATGAGGTCCCACGTTGTAACAGGCTTCCAGGTGATTGGTATGCCTTACCAGGCCCATCACTTCATACTTCCAGTCATACAAACCAAACAATACACCAATGCCCACATCGTCCAGGCCGGCTTCCTGCGCCCTGTCCAAAGAGGTGAGCCGGTAGTTGAAATCGGCTTTTTTGCCCCGAAGATGATAGGTTTTATAGGCTTCGGGATGGTAGGTTTCCTGAAATACCTGGTATGTACCTATCCCTGCTTCATGCACGGTCCTGAAACCTTCAACATCCAACGGAGCTGCATTGATGTTCACACGTCTGATCTCGCCATTGCCTTTTCTGACAGAATATGCGAGGCGAACAGTATGCGCGATGTATTCCGGGTTGTACTGTGCATGTTCACCATAAACGAGGATGAGGCGTTTTTGACCGCTGTCTTCCAGCGCTTCTATTTCGTGTATCAGCTCTTCATCATTCAGCGTTTTGCGGACAGCATCCTTGTTCGAAGCGCGGAATCCGCAATAGGTGCAATTGTTGGAGCATTTATTGCCAACGTAAAGAGGTGCGAATAAAACGATCCGGTTGCCATAGACCTTTTCTTTCAGGGTTTTTGCTCCCTGTTTGATCTCTTCGATCAATTCCTGATCTTCGGCGCTGAGCAAGACGGATACTTCTTCGAGGCTTAGCCGGTTTTTTGCCAGTGATTTGGCAATGATAGCCCGCACCCTTTCCTTATCCGGCACTGCATTGCGCAGAAAAGACCAGATCTCTTCAGGATCGATGAAGGGTTGCATGGGTTCATCCTTGATGTTATATTGTTCAGGATTGAATTTCATTTCTATAAATTTTGTCTCAACTTCAGCCAGATATAATTTTGAAAAAATCTTATTGTTTTGTCCAAAAATTGAACCTGGCTGCCAGTTTATGTATCAATTTTTTTATGGTACAAAGTTAATGTGAACTCTACGGTTACACATCCGTAATTCCCTCTCTTCCAAAACAGGTAAAAACACCCCGCCAGGAATCATATTCTTTTGATAATGTGGATATTAATTTGGTTAATTCCAGGTTTTTAGCCCGAAATAAACTGTGAAGTAATCTATAAATCATTCATTTTCAGATAGCTGAAATTCAGGTTGAATAAAAAAAAATTACAGACAGGTATTTTTACGGGTGGCTTAAGTTGAGCAATTTCCCAAGGTTCAAGTGTAACTACATTCCTAGGTTCCTATGTGGTGAAAAGATTTTTTTAAACACATAGACACATAGACCCAAAAAAAGGAATTGACCAACCATAACCTTCTGTTATCGTCTATGTGTACCTATGTTCCTATGTTCCTATGTGGTGAAAAGAATTTTTTAAACACATAGACACATAGACCCAAAGAAAAGGAATTGACCAACCATAACCTTCAGTTTTCGTCTATGTGTACCTATGTTCCTATTTTCCTATGTGGTGAAAAGAATTCATCAAACATATAGATACATAGAAAGGAATTGACCAACCTAACCTTCAGTTTTTGCCTATGTGTACCTATGCTCCTATGTATCTATGTGGTGAAAAGAATTATTTAAACACATAGATACATAGACACATAGAAAGGAATAAAATACTAATAACTTTCAGTTTTCGTCTATGTGTACCTATGTTCCTATGTCTCTATGTGGTGAAAAGAATTATATAAACACATAGACACATAGAAAGGAATTGACCAACCTAACCTCCAGTTTGCCGTTGCTTATGTTTTCACCAGCACCAGAAGTTATACCGAATCTTCAAATCTTCAAATTTTGAATGTAAAAAACCCTCAATCTCTAACTGCCAATGACTCAAACGATATATCCATCAATGGAAATTTTTCCCAACCTCTGAAATCAAAATGCCACCATTCTGTTTCCAGATGATCAAAACCAAAATGATCCATAATGCCAAAAAGTAATGCCCGGTTTTTGATGGCTTCCGCTGGCAAATCCATGTATTTTGAATGTGCCTTTTCAGAAAAATCATCGAAAGCTGTCGGCATTTTCAATTCTTTGCCTGTTTTCAATTGGATCAGACTGATGTCCACAGCGCAACCTCTGTTGTGGCGGGACCCTTTGGCAGGATCAGCAACAAATCCAGGATGAGGATAGATCTCGAATAATTTTACAGTTGCTGAATATGGTCTGTAAGCATCAAAGATCAGGAGCCCAAGACCGAGTTCAGACAAGGAATCCTGAACTGCCTTCAGTGCATGTGCTACGGGCTTTCTTGCAAATGCTTTTGCACTGGTATATATGAGTTCACCGGTAAAATTATTTTTGGTGGCGTAACGGATATCGGTTTTGATCCCGGGAATGAAATGTTCAAGATCGATCATTTTCATAGACGGATCAGCACCGCTCTGTTCAGCGTAGCGCTGCATTTCCCGAACGATCGTCAATCCTGATTGGGCAAATGACGATTGTCCAATAATAATGACGATGAGACAAGAGATCTGAATGATTAATCTTAACAAGTAAATCTTCCGGATTTGCATACATTCTATTTTAAGCAAAATACAACATAATGCTTGAAGCGCAATTTTTTCAGTGACAAAATGCTTTCAACCAGTTTAATTTTTTCATAACCACGAGTAAAACCGATTTTTTTAAGGATTCATTCTCAAAAACAAGCTTTCAGGGCAATTTTCCTTATTTTTGAGCTTCAAAAAAAACAGTATGGATACGATCACCAATATTATGACCAGGAGGAGCATCAGGAAATTCACTGAACAGCCTGTAGAACCCGAAAAAATTAAGATCATACTTGAAGCAGCCATGAATGCGCCAAGTGCAGGCGACGGTCGGCCATGGGAATTCGTGGTGGTCACTGAAAAATCCAGTCTACACCAGATCGCCGGAAAAGTGGATGGCGGGAATGATATGTTCAGACAAGCCGGAGCCGCCATTCTGATCTGTGGAGTGCCTTCAAAGGAAAAGTTCCCGGGTTTTTACCCTCAGGACTGTTCCTGTGCCGCCATGAATATTTACCTGGCGGCGCATGAACTTGGTCTTGGTTCTGTCTGGATCGCCGTCTGGAGTGTGCCTCCCAGGATCGCCGGGCTGAGGGAAATACTGCACATTCCGGAGCATCTTGAGCCATTTGCGATTTTCCCGATAGGTTATCCGGGTGAAAATCTCCCGGCAGAGTACAGATTTGATGAAGCTCTGGTGCATTATGAAGGAGTAATACAGAAATGAACCCACTTTTGGTTTGATCAGGGTAAAACCTGGTCCTTATGATGGATCATGGTCACAGGTTTGTGTGATGTCCGCCATCCTATGATCCATACGCTCACTTTTTTGATTACTTCCGGGTATTCCCCGCTTCAAACTGACCCTGAAAAAGGGCAAATCTCTTCGGAACAACATCAACCTGCTTCGGAACAACATCAACCTGCTTCGGAACAACATCATCTCGCTTCGGAACAACATCATCTCGCTTCGGAACAACATCAACTCGTCTCGGAACAACATCAACTCGCTTCGGAACAACATCAACTCGCTTCGGAACAACATCAACTCGCTTCGGAACAACATC
>ERZ761602.1412-NODE-1412-length-43627-cov-6.312517_pt1 | contig 43627 bp, 39 predicted proteins | sample MGYA00512165_ERZ761602 | MGnify/ENA primary metagenome ERZ761602 (study PRJEB28899, sample SAMN02445085) | bioreactor sludge metagenome | biome: EBPR sludge; isolation source: Thorneside wastewater treatment plant | place: Australia: Brisbane, Thorneside...
CCTGCTGGTCGACGCGACCGAGAACACCCGCCTGTTCTGGGCCAGCGCGAGCGAGGCGCTGCGGCTGGCCGACGAGGGCGAGATCAAGGTGATCTTCCCGACCCGTCGCAATCTGGAGCGGCTGGCCCTGTTCAGCCATTTTGACGAGGCGCTGGCCCATGTCGAACAATTCCCCTCGCGGATGATCTCCCCCTATATGGAAGTGCGCGACGGGGTGCCGTGGCTGCTGATCCCGGACGATGCCGGCTATCCGGTCCAGGGTGAGATCCTGGAAAGCGCGGCGCGCGGTTGAAAAGCCCCCCGCGCGCGTCAGCGCACGGGGGCAAGGGGCCCGCATTGGTCGCCCCATGCGGGTCGGGTCAGGACCGGCCTAGCCGGACCTTCCCTGCCCCGCCGTGATCCGCGTCACGCGCTGTCAGCGCACCGCCGCCGGGCAGGCCCCGCCGGCCTTGGCACCATCCACCCGGACATTGCGCAGGGTGAAGACATAGCCGCTGCCGGCATCGATCCGCACCGGCTGGCCAACCTTGTCGAGATTACCGCCGGCTCCGGCAAAGCACTTCAGGGCAATCCGGGTTTCGATCACCGTACCGGGCTTCGCCGCCTTGACCGTCGGGCCCAGATCGAGCGTCCCGCCGCCCAGCGTCAGCCGCACCGGTCCGGTCCCCAGCCGGTCAACCCGCCATTCGATCAGCAGCGAACCTTCGCTGGCCGCCTTGGCCGAGAGGTTCACTTCCGGGCCTTCGATGGCGAAGCGGCCGGCACCGTTCCAGGTGAACTGGCGGGCATCTTCCTGCGCCGAAACATCGACCCCACGCGCCGCCACGGCGCCATCGCTGACCAGATGCCACGGCGCCGGCGCCTTGCCACGCTGGAAGAAGATCGACGAGGTATCGTAGGCCGACAGGTCCAGCCGCGGATCCTCGTTCACCCGGCCCAGCACCCTGGGATTGCGATAGCTCAGGCCATAACCCAGCGGGAACAGCGGTGTTGCCATCGGCGCGCGGGCATCGGCCGGCCACGGGAAAGAGAGCTTGCCGGTGAAATCGCGCAGCGGCTGGCCATTGGCCCGCGCCACCAGCACGTCGGCCACGCCGTTGCCCTGGGTCCCCGGCAGCCAGGCCGCGACGAAAGCATCGGCCTGGTTGATCAGCTTGCCGGTGAACAGCGGCCGGCCGGACAGGAACACCACCACCACCGGAATGCCCTTGGCCTTCAGGCTGGCAATCAGCTGCCCCTCGCCGCGCTGCTCCTGGAAGGCCAGGTGCGGCAGGTCGCCGTGGAATTCGGCATAGGGATTTTCGCCCATGACCACGATCGCGACATCGGGCTTTTGCGCAAAGCTGCCGTCGGGCGAGAGCTGGGTCGTGCCGCCCGCTTCGCTCACCGCGTCGCCAATCGCCTTGCCGATGGTCTGGCCGTTCGGGAAATCGGCGGCCGTGGTATCGGTGCCCTGCCAGCTGATCGTCCAGCCGCCGGCCTGCATGGCCATGTTGTCCGCACCGGGCCCCGCCACCAGCACCCGCGAACCGGCCTTGATCGGCAGCAAGCCGCCATCGTTCTTGAGCAGGACCAGCGATTTGGCCACGGCCTCGCGCGCCAGGGCGAGATGATCGGGCGCGCCCAGCAGGGCCGGATCGCCCCGTTCCACCAGTTGATCGCCCATCAGCCCAAGCTTGAACTTGACCCGCAGGATCCGGCGCACGGCATCGTCCAGCCGGGCCATCGGTATCTTGCCTTCCCGCGCGGCACGGATTGTGTTTTCGTATAGGCCCTTCCAGCTGTCGGGCGCCATGTAGAGATCCAGCCCGGCGTTGAGCGCGGCGGGGCAATCGGTGTTGGAACAGCCCGGCACCTGCCCATGACCGTTCCAGTCCCCCACGACCAGCCCGGTGAAGCCCATCCGGCCCTTCAGCACATCGTTGAGCAGGCTGGCGTTGCCGTGATGCTTGACCCCGTTCCAGCTGGAGAAACTGGCCATCACGGTCAGCGCCCCGGCATCGATCGCGGCGGGATAGCCCGGTGCGTGGATCTTGATCAGTTCGGCTTCGGAAATGCGCGCATCGCCCTGATCGCGCCCGTCCGCGGTGCCGCCATCGGCCAGGTAATGCTTGGCCGTGGCCGCCACGCGATTGGCCGGCAGCGGCCGACCGGCCACCAGATCGCCCTGCAGGCCCAGGGTCATGGCCCGGCCATAGCTGGCGACCAGCGCCGGATCGGACGAATAGCCTTCATAGGCCCGGCCCCAGCGCACATCCTGCGGCACGGCCAGTGTCGGGGCGAACGTCCATTCGATCCCGCTGGCGGCGATTTCCACGGCGGTGACCGCACCGATGCGCCGGATCAGATCGGGATCATGCGCCGCGCCAAGGCCGACATTGTGCGGAAAGATCGTCGCGCTGGGCACATTCGAATGGCCATGAACCGCATCGACCCCGAACAGGATCGGAATGCCCGCGCCAGAGCGGCGCGAAACCACGCGGAACTTGTCGACCAGCTCATCCCACTTCGCGGCGCTTGCGCGTTCATCGCCATAGGGGCCGGAATTGCCCCCGGCGAGGATCGAGCCCAGCGGATAGCGCTCCAGGTCTTCGGGCGAGATCGCGCTGATATCGGCCTGGATCGTCTGGCCGACCTTCTGCTCCAGCGTCATCCTGGCCAGGATCGCTTCGATCTTTGCCTCGGTCGCGGGGTCGGTCAGCGCCGCCGGGCTTTGCGCCTGCGGCCACAGCGCCGGATTGGCCGTACCGGCCTCCGCCACCTTGCCGTTCAGCTCTGCCCCGGTCGCCGCCGCGGCACACCCGCCAAGCACCAGCGCCAGCGCCGTCATCGCCTTGTGGAAAGCCATTGATCTCCCGCCCATACCATCTTTGTGAACGTTCTCATTCGCACGGGACGGGATGGAAATCAAGTCGGCGGTTCAAGCTTTGCGAGACACGCCGGCCAGCAGCAATGCGGCGACTAGCGCCAATCCGGCCAGGATCAGGAACAGCGCCTGATATCCGAACAGCGGAACCAGCGCGATCGCCAGCCACGGCATGATCAGCGACGGTACGGTGTTGGTCAGGTTGAACAGGCCCAGATCGCGCCCGCGCCGCTCCGGCCGGGGCAGAACCCGCAGGGTCTGGGCGGAATGGAGCGCCAGAAACACCGCGCTGGCCAGGCCAAACAGGGCATAGGCCAGCATCGCCGCGGTCAGCGATCCGGCCAGAGCCATGGCCAGCAGCCCCGTCGCGGACAGGCCCGCCGCGACGGCCAGCGGCAGCAGCGGACGGCCCGCCCGGTCCGACCAGCGCCCGGCGGCCAGCGCCAGCGGGGCCGAGACCAGCAGGATCACGCTGAACAGCCGGGCCGTCTGATTCTCGCCGACCGTGCCATCCAGGCTGCGCAGCCAGAACAGCAGATAGGCAAACAGGGTGGCTTCCGCCACCTGCACCGCAAGCCGGGCCGCCCACATCCGGACGACCACGTGCCGCGCCGGGGCAGCGCCATTCCCGTCAGCCGGCTTGTCCTCGCCGGGCGGAATGACGCCATCGTGGCGCGGCGCCAACAGCAGGATCGGCAATACGCAGGCTGCGACAATCACCGCCACCAGCCCCAGCCGCTCACCCTGTTCGGCCAGCCCCGGCTGGGTGACAATTGCCCCGGACAGCGCCCCTACCCCCGGGGCGAAGGCCATCAGTCCGCCGAGCAGGCCCTTGCTGCCGTCGGGTACCCGGTCTCCCGCCCAGGCGGCCAGCGGGGCCAGCATCATGTTGAGCGCCAGTTGCCAGACCACGATCAGCGCGATCAGGTGATCCAGCCGGTTCGCCGTGCCGATCAGCGGCAGCAGCAGGCAGGACAACACGAGTCCGGCGGCAATCCACAGCCGGCGGTTGCCGGTGATGTCGCTGAGGTAACCGAACAGGATGTTGCCGCCCGATGCGGCCAGGGCTCCGGCCAGGGCGATCTGGGCCAGCCAGCCGACCCCCTGCTGGGTTCCGACCAGGCCGGCGACCTGGACCGGCAGCAGGATCGTCAGCAGCGGCGTATAGGCCGCCGCCGCACCGGCCCAGGCCAGGGCATAGAGCAGGATGAAGCGCAGCGGGCGCGCGGGCGCGTCCGGTTGTGGATGCGGATCAACCAATGTCCGCGCCGGACGGAGGGGCGACCGAGCCGCGTTCGACGATCGCAGCGCTGATCACGGTCAGACCATCGGGCAGTTCATCGCCTTTTTGCGCAGCGATGATCAGTTCGACCGCCTTGGATGCGGTGGCGGCAATGGGTTGATCGACCGCGGTCAGCGGCGGCTGGGTGAAATGGACCAGCGGGGTATTGTCGAAACTGATGATCGAGAGGTCTTCCGGCACCCGCAATCCGCGCAGGCGGGCAACCTCGAGCGTTGCCAGCGCCATCTGGTCGTTGCTGGCAATGATCGCGCTGGGCGGATTGTCCGCGCCAAGCAGGGCTGTCGCCGCCGCCTCGCCCGAGGCATAGCTGAAATCGCCCTGGGCCAGCAGGCCTTCGCAATCCAGCCCGGCCCCGGCCATCGCCGCGCGCCAGCCATCGATGCGCCAGGCGCTGAGGTTGTACTCAGCCGACCCGGCGATGAAGCCGATCCGGCGGTGCCCGCGCCCGATCAGGTAATCGGTGGCGGTGCGGGCCGATCCCTCATCGTCCATCGACACCGGAATGCCCGCGCCGTTCTGATGCGAACCGATCCGCACGAAAGGAATGCGCTGGGTGGCCAGCAGATCGACGATCTGGGCATTGTCGGAATGGGGCGGGGTCAGAATGATCCCGTCGGGCTGCAAGGCGGCAATCGCGGCCAGCAGTTCGCGCTCGACATGGTCGCTATGGGTATCGACCAGTTCCAGGATCAGGCGATAGCCGTGCTCGCTGCATTTCAGCATGCCGCCCAGCAGCATCTGGTCGACCCAGTCGGTGCCCTGACGGGCCTGCCAATCGGCAATGGTGCGCTCGCGGTCGTTCACCGCGATGATCAGGTAGGAACGGGACCCGCTCATCCGCTGGGCGGCGATCGAGGGGACATAGCCCAGCCGGTCGATCGAGGCCTGGACCCGGGCCTTCATTTCTTCGCGGACCGTCGGCTCGTTGTTGATGACGCGGCTGACCGTCTGCAGCGACACGCCGGCATCGGCTGCCACATGCTTGATCGTCACCGCCTGCCGGCGTCGTGCCATGGCCTGCTTGTCCCCGAAACCCTAATTACCCGGTGCCGCACTAGCCGCTGGCGGAGCCTTTTGCCAGACGCGAACCCAATCGATTTCCATTCGCTTGGGGTAACCGTCGAGCCGCACGCCGCCGACGCCGCGCCCTTCGGGCAGCTTGCCACCGATCGCCAGGTTGAGGATCAGGTGAAACGGCTGGTCGAACGGTGCCCCGGGGGTCTTGGTAGCGGTGGTGTGCCACTTGTCTGCCGTTTGTGTGGCATATGTCCGCCCGTTGACCAGCCACACGATGCGGTCCGGATACCATTCCACCGCATAGGTGTTGAAGCCGCCGAGCACCTCGGGAAACGGCACTTCGGTGCTGGCCAGCTTGTTGTTTGGCCACTTGCCCCCGAAGTGCAGCGTCCCCAGGATGGTATTCTCCAATCCTCCCGGACACTTGGCGCACGGCACCCCCAGATTGACCGCCTCGAGAATGTCGATCTCCCCCGACGCCGCCCAGGGACCATAGCTGTCCTTTTCCGGCAACATCCAGATCGCCGGCCAGGTCCCCTGCCCCTGCGGCAGCTTGGCCCGCACCTCGATCCGGCCATAACGCCAGGCCGCCTTGCCCTTGGTGGTCAGCCGCGCGGACGAGAAGTCGCGGGTCGCCTCGGCATCGCGATTGGCGGCATGGCGGCGCTGGGCCAGCGGCAGGGCGGGGCCGGTTGTTCGCTCATAACGTGCTGTTATTACGAGCTTTCCATCCTCAATATGAGCATTGCGCTTGCTTTTGGTATAGCACTGGTGCTCGTCGTTGCCGCCGCCATAGCAATCGACTTCAAAGCCCCACTTGCGCTTGTCGATTTCGGCCCCGTCGAACTCGTCGGACCATACCAACGTCCATCCGGCGTTGTCGTCGGCCCGGGCCGGACCGGTCAAGGCCAGCGCCGCAAGCACTGCAAAGGCCAGCCGCATCACGCCGCCACCATTTCGTCAGCGGCTGCGCAATAGCCGGAAATATACTCCTGATGGCTGGGCAGTCCCGCCACGGTCCGCGCCACCATGTCCCGCAGCGAACCGAGGAAGTGGTCCAGCTCTTCCTGCCGCAGCTTGGCTGCCACCGGATGATAGCTTTGCGGCATGATCCCCTGCCCCATCATGACCTGGATCCAGCTGCTTTCGGCGAACAGTTCTTCGTTCTTGCGGAACACCCGCCCGGTTTCGCGGAACAGTTCGATTTTCTGCTCCAGGGTGTCCGGGATCGCCATGGCCGCGCATTGACGCCAGAACGGGCTGTCGCGTCGTTCAGTCACCTTGTAGTGCAGCACCAGGAAATCGCGGATGGTGACCATGTCGGCCAGCTGCTGCTCGTTGAACTCGGCCACGTCACGCTCGCTGACCCGGCCAGCCGGCAGCATCCGCACCAGCCGCAGCACCGCGCGCTGGATCAGGTGGATCGAGGTCGACTCAAGTGGTTCGAGAAATCCGCCCGAAAGCCCCACTGCCACGCAGTTGCGGTGCCACTGCTTGCGCCGCGCTCCGGTGACATAGCGGATGAAGTTGGGCTCGGTCAGGACCTGCCCTTCAACGCTGCCCAGCAAGCGCTCCAACGCGGCGTCCCGATCGAGATAGCGACTGCAATAGACAATCCCGTTGCCCTGCCGGTGCTGCAACGGAATGCGCCACTGCCAGCCCGCGTCATGGGCGATCGCGCGGGTATAGGGGACCGGCGGCCGAACACTGGCGGTCTGGACCGCGATCGCGCTGTCGCATGGCAGGTAGTGGGTCCAGTCGTCATAACCAGCGTGCAGAGCCCCCTCGATCAGCAGCGCGCGAAAACCGGTGCAATCGACGAACAGGTCGCCCTCGATCCGCCGGCCGCCATCCAGATCCAGCGCGGCGATATTGCCACTTTCGCTGTCCAGTTCGACCCGAGTGATCCGGCCTTCGACCCGCTTCGCTCCATCGGCTTCGGCCCGCTGGCGCAGGAACGCGGCGTACCGACCGGAATCGATGTGGTAGGAATAGTTCATCCGCTCATCGGGAAGGTGAGCAAACTTTCCTTCCAGCGCCGCCTTCAGTTCCAGACAATAGTCATCGAGACTGTGGCGGTGACCGTTCTGCAAGCCATGAAGCCAGAAATGCTGGAACCCCGCTGACCAGTGATCCTTGCCGACTGTCCCGAACGAGTGGAAATAGGTTTCGCCCACATCCTTCCAGTTCTCGAACTTGATGCCCAGCTTGAAGGTCGCCCTGGTTGCCCGCATGAATTCGGCCTCGCCGATCCCCAGCAGGCGGTTGAACAGCAGCAGCGGCGGGATAGTGCTTTCACCCACGCCAATCGTACCGATCGCTTCGGATTCGACGAGTGTCAGGTCGATCACCGAACCAAGCGTATTGGCCATGGCCGTCGCCGTCATCCACCCGGCGGTGCCGCCACCAGCAATCACCACTTTGAGCTTTGGCTTGGCGTTCATCGTGACAATCCTCTCAGCAACTTGGCGCGGATCTGCCCGGCTGTCTCGCTGGTCAGCGGAGCAAGGATGCCGCGGGCATGTTCGGGCAGATGGGCCTGGGCCTCCTCGGCCTTGGAAAAGACATAATGGTCGAACTGCGCCTGCCACTGCGCCTTGTCGGCATCGGGCAGGTCGCGAATGGCAAGAATCGCGTGAAACAGGGCGTCTTCGGGCTGGCCCAGGAAGTGCGGCACATCGCGCCACCAGTAGTTAACCAGCACGTTGAACGGCTCCAGCCCTTCGACATGGTGCCACCAAAGCGATGGCACGAAGACCGCATCGCCGGGCTCGAGTTCAACCACCTGTGCGGCGGCAAGCGCTTCGGCAAACCGGGGGAAACGGTCCAGATCGGGCTGGTGCAGATCGACCATCGAAACCGGCCGGCCGCCGGGATTGTTCTCCAGCGGGCCGGGATAGAGATTGGCGAACTGGTCCGGCGGAAACAGGGTGAAACGCCGCCGTCCGGCTGCGCAAACCGCCAGATTGTCCGGCACGTCACTGTGCGCGGCAATCCGGGTCGGTGTGCCGATCCAGATACTCGCAATCGCCCGGCGCGTACCGAGCGGCAGGTTGTTAGCCTCGGCCAAACCGGTGAAAAAATCGCCCATGTCGATCGACGAAAGATAGACGGTCGGAGCTGCGGGATCGCTTTCAGCGGCTGCAATCGCAGCCATCCATGCCGCGAACGGAGCCTGGGCCATGCGGAAATTGACCCGCATGGCATCATTGTAGAACAGCCGCCGGTCACCACCGGGCTCGCCGATGCTGGCGGGAAAGGCGCGTTCGCGGGCTAGCCCCGTCAGATAGTCGCGCGCCGCGGCATGGCTCTGCTGGCCAGCCGCAACCAATGGCCACGCCTTGGCCAACCCCCGCACCACGAACGGCTCTCGAGCGCCGCGCAGGCGGGCATCAAGGTCGGTCGCGGCCAGAACCTCTTCCGCCACCTGCGGCAAGGCTGAGAGGTGGGCCGGGAGTTCAGCCATCGCTCCGCCGGTTCTTGCGGGCAATCAGCTTGCCGAGGTTCCCGAGCGAGGCAATCGCCATGTAGAGCGGGAGCAGATGGCCTTCGGCTGACAGTTCGGCCAGCACGGCTGGCTCCAGCGCCTGCAACCTTTCCTCATTGACCAGATGATAGCCAACCATCCGGTGCATTGCCCCGTTGTTGAGCGTCACATCCATCGAAAACGGTTCGAGCAGGTCGTACCGCTTGCAGGCGGCAAAGAAGTCCCCGCTGGCGCGATAGCCATCGTCGAGAGCACCGAGCATCTCGATCGCCTGCTGCAGGAAGGCCGTTGGCTGTCCGGCCTCATCAAACACCGGAGTGCCCGTGCCATCAGTCGCGATCCGCGGGTGCGCCATGTCGATATGAACCTGGGATGGTCCATCGCCGTCCTGCGATCGGCCGATCAGGAACGGCTGCACCGCGAGGGCGAGCGGGCGACAAACCGCATCCCACCGATCGCCGTCGAGATAAAGGTTTTCGCCCTCTTCGAACCCCATCAGGGCAAGCGCCGAGAAACTGCCATGCTCGGCATCGAAGCGGAACAGGATCGGGAACTCGCAAGCCAGCCGGCGAAACTCAGCCGGAACAGCAAGGCATGCGGTCACCGCGTCGCCGAAACTTGCGCCTGGCTCGGTCCGGATCCGCAATTGTCCGTGGTCGGCTGGGTTCAGGATCTGGTGGTTGGTCATGTCTGGTCCTGCCCCGTGGTTACGTTTCTGACTTTGCGCGCCCGAAAGCGAACTGAGAGCCGCTTCCGTGGTGGAAGCGACTCTCAGTCCATTAGCCTCTCAGATCAAGCCTGCCTCGTCAGAAGTTGACGCGCAGCCCCGCCGCATAGCGGGCGTAGCCCGGCGCCGCGAAGAACACGGTCTGTTCGTTGCGCATATGGCCGCTGCGGTCGGCATTGGTCACGTTGATGCCTTCGAAGAACACGGTGAAGTTCTTGCGGAATTCCCAGCTGGCGCTGACATCCCACTGGCCATAGGCGTTGATGTAATAGGGATCGAAGCCATAGCCCGACAGGAACTTGTCGCGCCAGTTGTAGGCCACGCGGAACTGAATGCCGTTCTTGTCGTAATAGACCACCGCGTTGGCACTGTCGCTCACCCCGGTCACCGCAAACTGGGTGGCGGTGTAACGCAGCGTGTTGTCGTAATCGGTGTCGCTGCGAACGATGGTGTAGTTCAGGATCGCACCGAAACCGGTATCCCAGAAGGTGTGCTGGATCGCAAACTCCCAGCCATGCAGCTTGGCCACGCGACTGCTGTTGCCCGGACGGGTGGTGGTAAACAGCACGGAGGGATCCCCCGGCTGCCCCAGAACGCCACGCGGCACGCCGTTGTCGAATTCAACCACACCCGGGTTGTTGACCGCCAGCCAGGCGAGGATCTGGGCGAAGCCCGGGTTGCCGCCCAGCGCCGCGCGAGCCGCCTGAACCGCTGCGCCCTGGGCCGGATTGGTTAGGTTGAACAGCGGCTGCTGGACAGTGGTATTGGCGATGAAGTTGCTGACATCCTTGTGGAAGAAGCCCACCGAGATGTAGCTGTCGCGGCCATAGTACCATTCCGCCGAAGCATCGATGTTCTTCGACTTGTAGGGGATCAGCCCCGGGTTGCCGCTGCCTGCCGTGCTCCCGCCGTTCGGACGCAGCGGCTGGTTGACGGTGATCCCGCCCTGCATGCTGGCATAGTCGGGCCGGGTGATCGTGTGGCTGTAGGACCCGCGCAGGCGCACGTTGCGGATCGGCGAAATATCGAAGTCGATCGCCGGCAGCCAGTTTTCGTAACGGCCCTTCAGGGTCGAGAAATCGGACTGCCCACCGAAGATCAGGCCGATTTCGTTGTCGGCCACCCAGCTGGTCCCGGTCGGGATCGGCACGAGCGCGGACGAATTGACCTGGGTGTCTTCATAGCGCAGGCCCAGCCGCAGCCGTGTTTCGCCGGCCCCGATGTCAAACGAGTGGGTGGTCTGAATGTACGGCGCGATCGTTTCTTCCTTGATCCGGCGATCGGCCTGGAAGTTTGCAAGGCAGGTACCCGGTGCGGCCGAACCGGTCCACGGTGAGCTGCAGATGCCGATCTGGCTTTCCAGCAGGTTGATCAGGCCTTCGGTGTTGATCTGGAAGTAGCTGGGAATGATCCCGGTACCGTTGGAACCCGGCATCCCGGCCAGACGCCCGGGCAGGCCGGTCAGGGTATAGAGATTGTCCGGGGTCTGCGTGGCCGAGAGCGTGCCGCCCCAGCTGTCGCTCTGGATGAAGCCGTAGGCCGAACGCACCTTGTTATCGGTGTAGGTAACGCCGAAGTCGAGGCTGTCGATGATCCCGGCATCGAAATCATAGCCGCCACGCAGCGAGTATTCGTTGATCCGGTCATGCATGTAGGCATTGCGGAAAGCGTTGCCCGACGGGCGGATATTGGCCGCGCTGATGCCAGAGCCCGGGTACATGTTGACCGAGATCACCGGCATCGGCGTGGTGAAATCGACCTTCTGGTCCTGCACGCCATAGATCGCGCTGCCCACGGCGATGTTGCTGCCGAACGGCGACGTCGGCTTGCTTTCCGCAGTCGAGTGGTGAGTGTCGAACTCGAAACGCAGGCCACTATCGCCCTGCCAGCGAAGATTGAAACCGATCGACTTGTTGATCGAACGGTTCTTGGCCACGGCACCGGTGATCGCCAGGTCCTTGCCTTCGCCCGGGCCGAACGCTTCCGAATAGAAGTTGGGCCCGGCTGCAGGGCCGTTGGTCCAGCTGCTGGAAGTGTTCACGTGGTTGAACCACACGCCGATGCTGTTGGTACGGGCATCGATGGTGTTCTGCGAATAGGTGTAATCGATGGTGGCCGAAAGCGTATCGGTCGGCTTGAACTGTAGCACCACTTGACCGTTAATGCGCTCGCGCTCGATATCGGTGAAATCATAGGCGGCGTTCTGCGTCACCTGATAGACATCACCGGGCTTCGGGCGGTTGGTGATCTGGTTGAGCAGGTTCGGGTTGACGTACAGCACGCGCCAGTCGTTCTCGGGCGGATCACCGGCAGCGGGAGTCTGGGTGCCCGGCAGCGAGCCCCAGTTGTTCTCGTTGCCCAAATAGCCCTCGCGCCAACCGGCACCAAACTGGGCCAGGCTGGCCTTGCGCTTCTGGTACGAGCCGCTGATCAGGATCCCGATCTTGTCGTCATGGAAGGTCTGGCTGATGATGCCCGAGACTTCCGGAGTGATTTCGGTGCCTTCAAAGGTGTGATCGAGCACACCCTTGACACCGATGCTGCCCTGGAAGCCGGGGCGATCGAGCGGACGCGGGGTCTTGATGTTGATGACCGAGCCGATGCCGCCGGTCGGCAGACTGGCGCGGCCCGACTTGTAGACTTCGACCCCGGCAATGCCTTCGGCGGCGAGGTTGGCGAAATCGTAGCTGCGCGAGGCCGGTGCTTCGCAGCAGCTGCCCAGGCCCGAGGCCGGCATCTGGCGACCGTTCAGCAGCACCAGGTTGAAGTCCGGACCGAAGCCGCGCACGGTAACCTTGGAGCCCTCACCGCTGTTGCGGTCGATCGACACGCCGGTGATGCGCTGCAGCGATTCGGCAAGGTTGGTATCGGGGAACTTGCCGATGTCTTCGGCCGAGATCGCATCGACCACGCCGATCGAATCGCGCTTTGTATCGAGCGACTGGCGCAGCGAGGCGCGGATGCCGGTTACGACGATCTCATCAGCCGCTTCTTCGGCCGGAGCAGCGTCCTGAGCCAGAGCCGGCTGCGCCGCAAACCCCATGGCGACCAGCGATGCACCGAACATGGTCCGTGCGAACGCGGCCTTGCGCATACCCTTCATCATCGATTCCTCCCCAGAAATGCTTGCCTCGACGTACAGGCCAAGCGCCATTGTGAACGTTCACCTAAATGATAACGTTCACTTCGTCAAGCCCGGCAGCGGGCCGTTTCGGCGCACGGCGGAGCGGCACAGTCTCTCGCCAAGATAGGACCTGGCGCGCCCGGGTGGAGTCGAACCACCGGCCTCAAGATTAGAAGTCTCGTGCTCTATCCAGCTGAGCTACGGGCGCGCGGCGGATGCCCTCATAGGCAGGCTTTGCGGCCCGCGCAAACTTGGCTAGCGTGCTTTTCCATGACGGGGACACTTCAGCAGATCGACGGCACCGCGGGTGCCCGCCGCCACTTCCGCTATTTCGACTATGTGATGGCGGCCTTTGTCGCGATCCTGCTGCTGTCGAACCTGATCGGAGCGGCCAAACTGGCGACCGTCTGGGGGTTCACGTTCGGCGCAGGCATCCTGTTCTTCCCGCTATCCTATGTGATCGGCGACGTGCTGACCGAGGTTTACGGCTATGCCAACGCCCGCCGCTGCGTGTGGATGGGCTTTGCTGCGCTGTTGTTCATGGCCTTTATGAGCTACGTCGTCGTTGCCATGCCAGCGGCGGAAGGCTGGGATGGCCAGGCAGCTTATGAAAGTGTTTTCGGCAGCACCTGGCGGATTGTCGCCGCATCCATCCTGGCGTTCTGGGCCGGGGAGTTCGTCAACAGCTTCGTTCTGGCCAAGATGAAGATCTGGACCAAGGGCAAGCACCTGTGGAGCCGGACGATCGGATCGACCGTGTTCGGCCAGGGTGTCGATAGCCTGATCTTTTATCCGGTTGCCTTCCTTGGCATCTGGTCCACCGATCAGGTGCTGACGGTGATGGTCACCAACTGGATGCTGAAAGTTGCCTGGGAAGCGACCTTGACGCCGGTGACCTATGCCGTGGTCGGCTGGTTCAAGGCCCGCGAGGGCGTGGACGTCTATGATACCGGGACCGACTTCTCGCCCTTTGCCAAGGCTGAAGCGGTTTAGGCCCCGCCCGCAAGCGGGGCCTCACCGGCGATGGACCTCAATCGACGATGAGGCCGATCGCGAGGTAGACGAGGATCAGCGAACCGGCCCCGAAGATGGTGCCGAGCACAAAAGCGATGCGGACCAGGTTGGCATCCCAGCCGAAGTAGTTGGCGATGCCGCTGCACACGCCCATGAACTTGCCGTTGACCTTTTCGAGACGGAACGTACGCGAGGGGGTCATGTCATTCTCCACTGGCTTGATCGGGGTCACGCGATCTCTCCAACGTAGACGGTGCTGGCCTGGGCCGACTGCGGCATCGAAACGGTGCCGCTGATCAGCACCAGCGAAAGGATGAGAGCCGAAGCCGCAGCGGCAAGCTTGTTGGCGAAAGTGGACTGGTGGGTCATGGTCTTTTTCCTCTGTTTCAATCTGGCCTGCGGTTGTTTCCGCAGATGCCAGAGTGATTGCAGACACCGTGCCAATTTCGAAAAACCCCAGAAATTCAAGCTTTCCCTCGGCTGAACAAACTGTTTGCCATGATGCAGAAAGCAACTGTTGGTGAATTTCACCAACATTCGGTATCAACCTTTGAGGTGACAGCGCCCCCTTGCTCCCTCTATCGCCCAGCCATGGCCTTTGACCGGGTAACGCTCAGCCAGTTTCGCAACCATCATGCCACCCGGCTTGATGGCACCGCCCAGTTCAACCTGCTGGTGGGTGAGAACGGCGCTGGCAAGACCAACGTACTGGAGGCCTTGTCGCTGCTCTCCCCTGGCCGGGGTTTGCGCCGCGCAGCCCTGCCGGAGATTCCGGCGAAGGGCGGCGACGGCGGCTTTGCGGTTAGCGCGGTGTTGAGCCAGACGGTGATGATCGGCACGGGCGTGCGGCCCGAGCGCGCAACTAGGCGCGTGGTGCAAGTGAACGGAGCTGAGGTTCCCGCCGTGCGGCTGGGCGAATGGCTTTCGGTCGGCTGGTTGACCCCGGCAATGGACCGGCTGTTTGCCGAAGGGGCAGGCGCACGGCGGCGGTTCCTGGACCGGTTGGTGCTGGCATTGGAGCCAGCCCACGCCCGCAACGCCGCCAAGCTGGAAGGCGCACTGCGAGAACGCAACCGATTACTGGCTGATGAGCGTGAACCTGATCCGGTCTGGCTGGACGCGATCGAAGCCGGATTGGCCGAGGCCGGAGCCCAGGTTGCATCTGCACGGATGCGCCTTGTCGAACGCCTGGCCGATGCCTTGGACGAATTGCCCGATGCGCCGTTCGCCCGCCCGGCCCTTGCCTACCAGCCGGGCGGACCGCTGGATGCGGGCGAACTGGCAGCGGCCCTTTCGGCGAGCCGCCGCCGCGACCGCGCCGCCCAGCGCACTTTGACCGGCCCGCACCGCGACGAATTGGTCGTGACAATGGCCGGTAAGGATCAGCCCGCCGCCGATTGCTCGACCGGTGAACAGAAGGCGATGCTGATCGCCATCACCCTGGCCCACGCAGGCCTGCTTGATCCCGACCGGCCGGGCATTCTGCTGCTTGACGAAGTCGCCGCGCACCTCGATCCACTGCGCCGCGAGGCCTTGTTCGATCGCTTGCGGCGGGGCGCAGCGCAGGTCTGGCTGACCGGCACCGAACTGCCGCCATTCGAAGCGATACGGGCCGAAGCGGCGGTCTGGCGGATCAGCGAGGGGCTGGCGGAGCGGTTGGCTTAGGCAGTGCGCCGGCCACCGTATCGAGCGTAGCCGCAACCATCTCTTCCAGTCCCCGGGCGGTTGGATGGATCCGGTCGGGCTGGATCAGTTCCGGCTTGCCGATCACGGGTTGCAGGAAGAACGGAACCAGCGTGGCCCCGTATTTCTTTGCGAGCTTAGGGTAAATCGCATTGAACGCCTTGGCATGCTCCTCGCCCCAATTGGGTGCCGACAGCATGCCCAGGAGGACAACCGGAATTTTGCGTTCGGCCAGCTTGGCGAGAATCTTGTCCAGGTTGGCCAGCGTTTCGGCCGGCGGCAGGCCGCGCAGCATGTCATTGCCGCCAAGGCTGATCACCACCAGCGCCGGCGGTGCCTTCAGCCCGTCCAGCACGAAATCGACCCGTTGAAGCCCGCCCGAGGTGGTGTCACCCGAAACCCCCGCATTGACCATCCGGGCGTTTATGCCGCGGCCGCGTAGTGCCGCCTCCAGCCGGGCCGGATAGCTCTGTCCGGGCTCTACCCCGTAGCCCGCGAACAAGCTGTCCCCCAGGGCCACGATCGTGACCTCCTCGCCCACCACGGGCAAGTCGGGCAAGGCGGGGGCAGTTGATTCGGTCGGTACAGGGACCGGCTCTGTGCCGCATGCCCCGAGAGACAGGGTTGCAACAACGGCTGCCAGTTTCCATTTCATCGACGAACGCTCCTTGCCTTTCCCTCTAGCTATGGCATCTCCCGCCCGTGACAAGCCCCCTCCCGGCGATCGACGCCAGAAACCTTACCCTTTCCCTTGGCCAGGGCGACAGCGCAGTGGAAGTGCTGCGCGGGATCGACCTGACTGTCCCGCAAGGTCAGACGCTGGCCCTGTTAGGGCCGTCAGGCTCGGGGAAGAGCAGCCTGATGGCGGTTCTCTCCGGGCTGGAGCGCGCCGGCGGCGGCACTTTGGTGGTGGCTGGCGAAGACTTTGCCGCTCTTGATGAGGACGCCCTGGCCGCCGCCCGGCGCGGCCGGATCGGCGTGGTGCTGCAAGCGTTTCATCTGTTGCCAACGATGACCGCCATCGAGAACGTCATGACCCCGCTGGAGTTGGCCGGCATGGCTGATGCGCGCCAACGGGCGGAGGCGGAACTGGCCGCAGTCGGACTTGCCCATCGCCTCAATCACTACCCTGCCCAGCTTTCGGGTGGCGAGCAGCAGCGCGTGGCGATTGCCCGGGCCTTGGCCGCGCGCCCGGCGCTGGTTTTCGCGGACGAGCCCACCGGCAACCTCGATGCCGCAACCGGTGTCACGATCATGGACCTGTTGTTCGCCCGCCGCGCGGAGACCGGGGCGACGCTGATTATCATCACCCATGATCCCGCATTGGCCGAACGCTGCGAACGGGTTGTGACCCTGGCTGACGGTCGCATCGCCAGCGACAGCGCTGCCCGATGATCACCTGGCGCGCCGCCTGGACCATCGCCCGGCGCGATCTGTCAGCCCGGTTCCGGGGCCTTCGACTCTTGCTGGTTTGCCTGTTTCTGGGGGTCGGCGCACTTTCCGCGATCGGCACCCTGACTGGCGCTATCGGCAAGGAGCTCTCCAGTCGTGGGCGCGCGATCCTGGGCGGCGATATTGAAGTATCGGTCTGGCAGCGTTCTGCCAGCCCTCAGGAGCAGGCTGCATTTGCCAACGCGGGCAAGTTGTCTGGCGGATACCGGATGCAGGCCATGGCCCGCGTCGGAGACATGGCCTCCCCAGTCGAACTCAAGGCCATTGACCAGGCATGGCCACTGGTCGGGCACTTGATCCTGAAAGATGGCCGTAAGACCGGTGCACCGCCGGAAGGAGAGGCGTGGATCGCTCAGGGCGCTGCCGACCGGCTGGGCATCGGCGTCGGCCAGAACCTGACAATCGGATCGGTCACCCTCAAGGTCGGGGGAATCATCGCCGACGAGCCGGACCGCCTGAGCGAGGGTTTTGCACTCGGCCCCGTCGTGCTGGTGGGCAGCGATGTCCCGGCCCGTGCCGGATTGACGGCACCGGGAGCGATGTATCGCGCCAAGTATCGGATCGCCCTGCCCCGAGGCAGCGATCCTGACGCAATTGCCAAGAGTTTGAAGGAGCAGTTTCCCTCATCCGGCTTTGAAACCCGCACCCGTGAGCGCGCCGCGCCGGGAGCTGAACGGTTCGTGGCCCGGATGGGCGATTTCCTGATCCTGGTCGGCCTGGCCGCGCTGGTCATTGCCGGGATCGGCATCGGCGGCGGTGTATCCTCATACCTTGAAGCGCGACGCGGCAGCATCGCAACTCTGAAAGTGCTGGGCGCGACAAGCGGGGACATCGCGCGGATATATCTGTTGCAGATCGCCGCGGCGGCTGTGGTTGGTTCGGCACTCGGGCTCGCAGCTGGTGTGCTCGTCACCCCGTTGCTGGCCAAGGCACTGGGCAATCTTCTGCCAGTCGCAGCCGGGTTCACGCTCGATGGCTGGGCGCTGGCCCGAGCCGCTGCCTTTGGCTTGCTGGTTGCGCTGGTCTTTGCCGCGCCGCCCTTGCTCGCCGCCCGGCGTTTTCCGGCAATGGCGCTGTTCCGGGCGCGGGTTGCACCGCTCGCCAGCAACTGGCGCGACGCCGCGCTGCCAGTTGGCCTTGGCATTGCCGGGATCGTCGCGTTGTCGCTGATCGGCACCCGCCAGCCAGAGATGGTGGCCGGGTTCCTGGCCGGGGCTGCGGCGATCCTGGGGTTGCTGGGCGCACTCGGCTGGGCAATCAGGACCCTTTCCGCCCGCCTGCCCCGTCCGCAGCGCCCACTGCTGCGTATAGCCCTTTCCAACCTGCACCGCCCGGGCGCGCAGACTGGTGCGCTGGTGACCGCGCTGGGTTTTGGGCTGGCCGCCTTCGTCCTGCTCGCCGCGATCCAGACCAGCCTCGATGCCAACATCCAGGCCCGGGTTCCGCAGCGGGCGCCTGACTATTTCGTGTTGGACGTGCCGCGCGACCGGGTCGGCGATTTCGTCAGGACGGTCGAAGCGCAAGCCCCTGGCGCACAGGCCCGCACCGTTCCGGCCATGCGCGGCGCGATCCTGGCCTATGGCCCGGAAGACCGCATGATCCGCGTCTCGACACTCAAGAGCATTCCCGAGAACGCCTGGCCGCTGCGCGGCGAACGCGGCCTGACCTATTCGGAGGACATTCCCGAAGGCAATGTTGTGACCGAAGGCGAATGGTGGCCCACGGGCTATGCCGGAGAGCCGCTGGTATCGATTGACGAACGGCTGGCCGAAGCCCTCGATCTCAAGCTCGGTGATCAGTTGACTATTGGCCTGTTGGGCGTGGAACGCACGGCCCGGATTTCATCATTCCGGCGGATCGATTGGGACTCGCTCGGCTTCAACTACGTTCTGGTTTTCAGCCCCAACGCAATCCGTGATGCCCCGCACAATTTCGCCGCGACCATCGATCTGCCCCAGGACAGCCAGCGCGGACCGATGCTGCGCACACTGGTGCGGGACTATCCGACCAGTTCGGTAATCGAGGTCGGCGGCGTGCTGACCCAGGCCCGGGACCTGCTCAGACAGGTCAGCGCTGCGGTGCTGTCGGCGGCCTCGGTAGCGGTGCTGGCTGGGATCGCCGTGCTGCTCGGCGCGATTGCTGCGGCCCGCGCGGCCCGCCTTTACGACAATGTCATCCTGCGCGTTCTGGGTGCCAGCCGCCGGCAACTGCTACTACTGCAGGTAGCTGAGTATGCCCTGCTTTCTCTGGTTCTGGCGGGCGTTGCACTGGCGCTCGGCACCGGAACCGCCTGGCTGGTGGTGGTCAAGCTGTTCGAATTCGATTGGCTCCCCAACTGGCCGGTGGTCCTCGCCACGCTGGGCCTCGGGCTCGCCCTGGTCATCGCCTTTGCCATGGCGGCTTCGCTCCCTCTGTTGAGAGCGAAGCCGGCCCAGGCATTGCGCGAACTTTAGGAAAATACGTCTGCGGAAGCACCACCCTTGGGATCGTCACCGAACCGGTTGGCCCCGCGGGTGCCTTCCAGGCACATGATAACCAGGAATGCGATGCCCGCGATCAACCCGACCAGAGGGATGATGCTGGCCAGAATCATGCCAAGATACCACCAACCGCTCATGTCGCGATCGTGCAGACGGCGCACAGTGACCGCAATGCCCGGAATGAACACAAACAAGGCCCAAAGCGCCCCAAGAGCTGCAAGGCCAACTGCGATCGGGTGATCGGCCCACTGCATCGCCCCGGCAGCAGACGCTTCATAGCTGCCAGGCTCGACCATGCCGCCGGTTGCCATCATGCTGCTGATCATCGCGTAATAGAGCGGTCCGAGCAGCACCACAGACACGGCGAAATTCAACAACTGAAAGAACCAGAACTCCTTCCGGCGCGAACGGCCTTTGAAATCGGCATAGCGCCGGATCGGCATCAGCATCCATTCAAGCATTTGAACCCCCTACCTTTCCCGCGCGGCGGCGCGATGGGTGGGAGAGGAACACACACACCTGCCAACTGCAAGTGAAAGTCGTTCAGCTTGCCCTTTGCCCGCGCTTACGCTAGGGGCGCGCGCAATGTTGCGGTGCAACACGCACCCATTCCTCCCTGACTTCGAGAGAAACCCATGTCCGCCCCGCTGCCGCTGCGCAATATCGCAATCATCGCCCACGTCGACCATGGCAAGACCACGCTGGTCGACCAGTTGTTCCGCCAGTCCGGCACCTTCCGCGAAAACCAGCGGATCGAGGAGCGGGCGATGGATTCGAACGACCTCGAAAAGGAACGCGGGATCACCATTCTGGCCAAGTGCACCTCGGTCGAATGGAACGGCACCCGCATCAATATCGTCGACACCCCTGGCCACGCTGACTTCGGCGGAGAGGTCGAGCGTATTCTCTCGATGGTCGACGGCGTGATCCTGCTGGTCGACAGCTCCGAAGGGGCCATGCCGCAGACCAAGTTCGTCACCGGAAAGGCGCTTGCCCTGGGCCTGCGTCCGATCGTGGTGGTCAACAAGATCGACCGCCCCGATGGCCGGGCACAGGAAGTGCTCGACGAAGTATTCGACCTGTTCGTCAACCTAGATGCCAGCGACGAACAGTGCGATTTCCCGGTGCTCTATGCTTCGGGCCGCAACGGCTATGCCAGCACTGACGAGAATGCCCGCGAAGGCAGCCTGGAGCCGCTGTTCCAGAAGATCGTCGATCACGTCCCCGCGCCGAATCTCGATGTCGACGGGCCGTTCACCTTCCTCGCGACCCTGCTGGACCGCGACAACTTCATGGGCCGCGTGCTGACCGGCCGGGTCCAGTCGGGCCGGATCAAGGTCAACGATCCGATCCGCGCGCTCGATGCCGATGGCAACGTGATCGAAGTGGGCCGTGCTTCCAAGCTGATGAGCTTCAACGGGCTGGACCGCGTGCCGGTGGAAGAGGCCAAGGCCGGTGACATCATCGCCCTGGCCGGTCTGGAAAAGGCCACTGTCGCCAATACCATCGCCGCGCCGGAAGTGACCGTGCCGATCAAGGCCCAGCCGATCGATCCGCCAACCCTGGCAATGCGCTTTGCCGTGAATGACAGCCCCTTTGCCGGCCGTGAGGGCGACAAGGTCACGAGCCGCATGATCCGCGACCGCCTGATGCGCGAAGCCGAAACCAATGTCGCGATCCGGGTTACCGAGAGCGAGGACAAGGACAGCTTCGAAGTGGCCGGCCGCGGCGAACTGCAGCTGGGTGTCCTGATCGAGACTATGCGCCGCGAAGGCTTTGAACTGGGTATCAGCCGTCCGCGTGTGCTGTTCCGTGAAGAGAACGGCCAACGCACCGAACCCTATGAAACGGTCGTGATCGACGTTGACGACGAGTACTCGTCGACGGTGGTCGACAAGATGCAGCGCCGCAAGGCCGAGCTGACAGAGATGCGCCCTTCGGGCAGCGGCAAGACCCGCCTGACTTTCAGCGCACCCAGCCGGGGCCTGATCGGCTACCACGGGGAATTCCTGTCCGACACGCGCGGCACGGGCATCATGAACCGCCTGTTCGAGAAGTACGGCCCGCACAAGGGCCAGATCGAGGGCCGGATCAACGGCGTGCTGATCTCCAACTGCACCGGTGAAGCGGTGGCCTATGCCCTCAACAGCCTTGAGGACCGGGGTATCCTGTTCGTGCGCCCGCAGGACAAGATCTATGAAGGCATGATCATCGGCGAGAACGCCAAGCCGGAAGACCTTGAAGTCAACCCGATGAAGTCCAAGCAGCTGACGAACTTCCGTTCGACCGGCAAGGACGACGCGATCCGTCTGACCCCGCCGAAGATCATGACGCTGGAACAGGCCATCGCCTATATCGACGAGGACGAGATGGTCGAAGTGACCCCCAAGTCGATCCGGGTCCGCAAGACCGAGCTTGACCCGCACGAGCGCAAGAAGGCCAGCCGGAAGAAGGAACTGGCGTAAGCGGGCCGGCCTGCGCCGTCGCAGGCCGACCGTGCTCCCCAAAGGGGTAGTGTTCAGTCTGGTGCCCGATGGCAACACCGGGCCTGGACAATATCACCTGTAAGGGGACCCGCCATGCATCCGCGAAAGATCCTTGCCACCTTGGTTGCCGGCCTGGCAGCGCTGGGAAGCGCGACCTTTGCCTGGGCCGAAGGCGACAATGCGGGCCTTCCGCTCAAGACGCAGCCGTTGAGCGCGCAGCAGGCTGCAGACCTGTTCGGTCCGCGCGGAGCCAACCTCCGGCCGGGCACCTACATGCTGCGTTCGGTCGATGCGCCACAATCATGCATGAACTGGGTTTCAGGTGGCCTCGGTCCGCGCTTTGTGGCGATGAAGCCGTGCCACATGGTTCCCCGGTCCGGCTCGGCTTTGCTCGACGGGCCGCAGCTTTTCACCATCATGCCCCATCCGCAGGGCGGGATGACGCTGCGCGCGGCAAACGTCGCCAGCGAACCGGAATGGCGCAACACCTATTGCGCAACGGCAGCGCGGGGCGTGCTGATCGGCGCACCGCGACTCGACCTCGAAATGTGCGACAACGTCAACAGCGACTGGCCGGGTGCCGGCGCACCGGACCAGCGCTTCGGCCTGCTCCGGCAGGACAATGGACCGGTCTATCGGATCGTCCCCTGGCAAGCGTCGCTGTTTGAGGCTGATTGTTTTGCGGTGCGCGATCCTGGTGCAGCAGGGGATTACACACGCTCGCTCAATCAGAACGTCGATCTGGTCAAGGTGGGTTGCACCAACCCGGGAACCGCGTTCGAACTGATCCATGTCGGCGCTTACCCGGTGAGCGATCCGAAGCTGCGCACGTTCGACCGACTGCTCAACCCGCTGGACTGGTACCGCGCCGACGACGGCTGGGTCAGGCTGCGACCGGTGGCCGGTGTCGACCTGCCGGGTAGCACGCTCCAGTCGATCCCGTCGGCGGCCGGCGGAGAACGCAATTGCGCCTCGCTGTGCCTTGCCAACACCCGCTGCCGGGCCTTCACCTGGTATGCGCCGACGGCGGGCAAGGCTCCGCAATGCGTGCTGAAGGATGACTTCCGCCAGGCCGTGGCCGGTCCTGCCGGGCGCTTTGCCAGCGGGATCGTCCGGCCGAAGTGAAGGGCCTCGCGCTTTGCCGGGCAATCGGCTAAGGCGCGCGGCATGGAAACGTCCGACCTTCGGATCGCCCTCTTCTCGGGCAACTACAACTACGTCCGCGACGGGGCGAACCAGGCGCTGAACCGCCTGGTCGGCTATCTGCTGCGCCAGGGTGCGCAGGTGCGGGTCTATGCCCCGACGGTGGACGAGCCGGCCTTCGAACCAACCGGCGATCTGGTCAGCCTGCCTTCCCTGCCGATCCCGACCCGCAGCGAGTACCGCATGTCGAGCGGGGTCAACGCCCGGATCAAACGCGATCTGGCCACGTTCCAGCCCAACATCGTCCATGTCTCGGCTCCCGACGTCAGCGGCCACCGCGCGGTGACCTGGGCCAGGAAGCAGGGTCTGCCGGTGCTGGCATCGGTCCACACCCGGTTCGAGACCTACTTCCGCTATTACAACATGGCCTGGTTCGAGCCGGTGATCGAGGCCATCCTGCGCCGGTTCTATCGTCGCTGCGACGCGCTCGTCGCCCCGTCCGAGAGCTTTGCGCAGGTCTTGCGTGACCAGCGCATGAACTATGACATCGACATCTGGTCGCGCGGGGTGGACCGCGAGATCTTCCACCCCGGCCTGCGCAGCATGGACTGGCGGCGCGAGCTGGGCATCGGCGACGACGAGGTTGTCGTCGGATTCCACAGCCGCCTCGTGATGGAGAAGGGCCTGGACGTCTTCTCCGACACGATCGACGAACTGCGCCGCCGCGGGGTCAGGCACCGCACGCTGATCGTCGGCGATGGCCCGGCCCGCGGCTGGCTTGAAGCGCGCCTGCCCGATGCGGTCTTCGCCGGGTTCATGTCCGGCACCGACCTGGGCAAGGCGGTCGCCTCGATGGACGTCCTGTTCTTCCCCTCCACCACCGAGACTTTCGGCAATGTCAGCCTTGAAGCGATGGCCTGCGGCCTGCCGGTGGTCGCCGCCGCCGCAACCGGAAGCCAGAACCTGGTCGACAACGGCAAGTCCGGCCGCCTGATCCGTCCCGGCGCGGTCCACCAGTTCGCCGAGGCTCTGCGCGGCTACGTGGAGGATGCCGATCTGCGCAGCGCCCACGGTACCGCCGGCGAACTGCGGGCCCGCGAGTTTTCGTGGGACCAGATCAACCAGGTCGTCGCCGATACCTATATCCGGCTGATCCGCCAGAAAGCGGCGGCGAAGGCCTGATCCTAGCCGAGCAGGCCCTGCGCGGCACTGCGGCGCGAATAGTGCCACAGGAACGCGATCACCAGCACGATGAAGATCGACAACGCCGGTTCAAACACTCCGGCCATGGCTTGCGCCGCGTAGCTTACGATCGCGCCGACCAGCGAAACCAGGAACGCCGGCACGGCATACCGCGAGCGCACCAACATCAACACCGATCCGGCCACCGACCCCCAAATGCCCAGCGACCAGCCCAGATGGGCCCATACCGGCATGTTGGCGACATAGTCCTGCATCGCCGGACTGGCCTGGGCCAGCGCCGCGGCAGGATCGAGCTTGCTCCATGTATAGAGATAACCGCCAATGGCATTCCAGATCATGCCGACCCCGGCAATGACCCAGAAGCTGGTGGGCACACTGCCCCCTGCAACCTTGTTCATGACCCGCTCTCCTGCGTTATTATTATGCCTGCAACCTACGCCTGTTCGCGAATCGATGCAATTGCCGCCGACCCGGTCTAACAGGGGGCTATGAGCGGCCTGTTTCCAGACGATCTTTCCCCGGCCGCGCCGGATAATCCGGCCGATGACGCGCCGCTGGCCGACCGGCTGCGCCCGGCCAGTCTGGCGGACGTGATCGGGCAGGAACATCTGACCGGCTCGGAAGGGGCGATCGGGCGGATGGTCGCTGCGGGCAAGCTGTCCAGCATGATCCTGTGGGGCCCGCCCGGCACCGGCAAGACCAGCACGGCGCGGCTGCTGGCCGATGCGGTGGGCATGCGGTTCCTGTCGGTCAGCGCGGTCTTTTCCGGCGTGGCCGACCTGAAGAAGGCCTTTGCCGAAGCCGAAGCCGCCGCCAGGGCCGGACAGCGCACCCTGCTGTTCGTGGACGAGATCCACCGCTTCAACCGCGCCCAGCAGGACGGTTTCCTGCCGTTCGTGGAACGCGGCACGGTGACGCTGGTCGGCGCGACGACCGAAAACCCCAGCTTCGCGCTCAATGCCGCGCTGCTCTCCCGCGCCCAGGTGCTGATCCTGCACCGGCTCGATGCGGCCGCGCTCGATACCCTGCTGGCCCGGGCCGAGGCACTGGCCGGTCCGCTCCCCCTCACTCCCGAAGCGCGCGAAGCCTTGGTAGCCAGTGCCGACGGCGATGGGCGGTTTCTGCTCAACCAGGCCGAAACGCTGTACAACGCACGGATCATCGAACCCCTCGATCCGGCCGGGCTCGGCAAGTTCCTCCAGCGGCGGGTGGCGGTCTATGACAAGGACCGTGACGGGCACTACAATCTGATCTCGGCGCTGCACAAGGCGCTGCGCGGGTCCGATCCGCAGGCCGCGCTCTACTACCTCGCCCGGATGCTGACCGCCGGGGAAGAACCGCTTTACGTGCTGCGCCGGCTGGTCCGCTTTGCCAGCGAGGACATCGGCCTGGCCGATCCGCAGGCGCTGACCCAGTGCCTTGCCGCCAAGGATGCCTACCAGTTCCTCGGCAGTCCGGAGGGCGAGCTGGCGATCGTCCAGGCCTGCCTGTACCTGGCCACCGCACCCAAATCGAACGCGGCCTATGCGGCGCAGAAGGCGGCCTGGAAGAGCGCCAAGGAAACCGGGAGCCTCTCTCCGCCCGCCAACATCCTGAACGCGCCGACCAAGCTGATGAAGGACATCGGCTACGGCAAGGACTACGCTTACGACCATGAAGCGGAAGACGGCTTTTCCGGAGCCAATTACTGGCCGGACGGCATGGCTCCGCAAGCCTATTACCAGCCGGCCCCTCGCGGGTTTGAACGCGAAGTGCTGAAGCGGCTGGAATGGTGGGACAGGAAGCGCAAGGAGCGTCAGGGCTGACCCGAAGGCGTCCCGGCGCAGGCGCGGAACCTGACAAAGTTCACAGGGTTCTGGAAATAAAAAAATGGCTGATTCCTTGCGATAATCCGCAAGTGTGACAGCACACCGCAGTGTAGGAAAGCGATCAGCAGTGACCAGTGCGCCCCATCGGCCGGACCGCTTCCGCCACTTCGCCGCGATCGACTGGTCGGGCGCGGCGGGGGAGCGGCACCGCGGGATTGCCGTGGCCCTGCTGCGCGAGGGTGAGGCCGCGCCCGTGCTGGTCCGCCCCGGTCATCGCTGGTCCCGTCCGGAAGTGCTGGACTGGCTGCTGGGCGAATTACCGGACGGCACGCTGGTCGGCTTCGACATGGGCATTTCGCTGGCCCATGCCGACATGGGGGCGTTCTTTCCCGGTTGGCACGACAGCCCGGCTGGTGCCCATGCGCTGTGGGCGCGGATCGACACGATCTGCGCGGACGATCCGCACCTGTCCGTTTCCAGCTTTGTCGATCACCCCGAAGTGTCCCGTCATCTCCGCCGCCACGGCGGGCGCGAGGGGGACCGGTTCGGGGGCGGGCGCGGGCGCCTGCGCGTAACCGAGCGTGCGCAGGAAGCGATGGGCTGCAAACCCTATTCCAATTTCAACCTGGTCGGCGCGGCGCAGGTCGGCAAGTCCAGCCTGTCGGGCATGCGGCTGCTGCACCGGCTGGCTGGCCGCCTGCCGGTCTGGCCGGTCGATCCCCTGCCCGAAAGCGGCTCTGCCGTGGTGGAAATCTATACCACCATTGCCGCCATGGCCGCCGGGCGCAGCGCGGCCAAAAGCAAGATCCGCGACCATGGCCAACTCGACGAGGCCCTGATCGCGCTGGGCTGCGCGCCGCTGGGCGGGAGCGGCCCGATTGCCGATCACGCCAGCGACGCGCTGATCACTGCCGCCTGGCTGCGCGGCGCGGCCCGGAACCCCGCGCTGTGGCAGCCCGCCGGGCTGACTGCGGAAATTGCCCGCACAGAGGGGTGGACCTTCGGCGCCCGATAGGACTAAGGACGCCTGCACATAAGGCCACGTTGCCGGCTTAGCTCAGTTGGTAGAGCACCTGATTTGTAATCAGGGGGTCGCGGGTTCGATCCCTGCAGCCGGCACCATTATCGCAAGGGAGCGAGCAGCACACATGCTTGCAGAGATGATCCAGCGCCTGTTCGAGCGGTCGCTCGACGATGCGGCGCAAGCGCAGGCGCGCGGCGGCCAATGGCTGGACGCGCTGTGGGCCGAAGTTGAGGAAATGGGCCTGCCGCTGGCGCTGCTGGGCGAGGACCAGGGCGGCTTCGGCCTGTCCGCCGCCGAACAGGGCGAAGCACTGATGCTGCTGGGCAAGCTGGCCGTGCCGCTGCCGGTGGCCGAAACCATGGGCGCCAACCGCCTGCTGGCCAAGGCCGGGCTGCCGCTGGCCGATGGCGCTGCCGGGCTGGCCCGCGCCGATCATCTGACGGTCGAGAACGGCATCCTGAAAGGCCGGGTCGAGCGGGTTGCCTGGGGCGAACACCTGTCTTGCCTGGCGCTGGCGGTGGGCGACACCCTGTACCGCGTCCCGCGTTCCGGCTGGTCGCTGGCCGAGGCCGGCTCCGCCGTCAATTTCCACCCGCGCCCGGCGCTGGAGATCGCCTGGGAGATCGATGCCCAGGCCCCGCTGCCGCATTGCCCGCTGGCCGAAGGCGCGACTCTGCGCGCCCACCAGATCGCCGGAGCGCTGGAAGCCGCGCTGGACATGACGCTGCGCCACACCGCCACCCGCGTGCAGTTCGGCAAGCCGCTGCAAAAGAACCAGGTGGTGCAGCATGAACTGGCCAAGCTGGCCGGCGAGCTGGCCTGCGCCACCGCTGCCGCCGGTCTCGCCGCCGAAGCGCTGGAGCGCAGCGACGTGCTGGGCGTGGCGGCCGGATCGCTGCGCGCCCGTGAGGCTGCCGGAAACGGCGCCGGGATCGCGACCCAGATGCACGGCGCGATCGGCTTCACCCGCGAGCACGCCCTGCATCTTTACACGACTTCGCTGTGGACCTGGCGTGACGAATTTGGCGGCCAGGTGTTCTGGGCCAGGCTGCTGGGCAAGGCCGCAGTCGATGCTGGCGGCGATGGATACTGGCCGATGGTGACACAGCTATGAGCGCGATTCCCTTCCCCGCCCCGCCGCTGGACAGCGACGAAGTCCTGGCTCTGCGCACGGAGTTCCGGGCGTTCCTGGACAAGCACCTGGGCCACCGCACCCCGCGCCAGCGCAGCGACAACTGGTACGGGTTCGACCGCCAGTTCAGCCTGGAAATGGGCAAGGCCGGCTATCTCGGCATGACCTGGTCCAAGCAGTACGGCGGGCATGAGCGCAGCGCCTATGAGCGCTATGTCGTGGTGGAGGAATCGCTGGCCTGGGGCGCCCCGGTCGGCGCGCACTGGATTGCCGACCGGCAGTCCGGCCCTTCGATCATCAAGTTCGGCACCGACGAGCAGAAGGAAACCCTGCTGCCGCGCATCGCCGCAGGCGAGCTGGCCTTCGGCATCGGCATGAGCGAACCCGATTCCGGATCTGACCTTGCCGCGACCCGGACCAAGGCGGTCAGGGACGGCGATGTCTACCGCGTCACCGGCACCAAGGTCTGGACCAGCTTTGCGCACGAGGCGGACTATGTGATCCTGTTCTGCCGGACCAGCGGTACCCCGGCCGACCGGCACAACGGCACCAGCCAGCTGCTGGTCGATCTCAAGAACACGCCGGGCCTGACGATCCGCCCGATCATCGACCTCGCTGGCCAGCATCACTTCAACGAGATGCACTTCGAGGACGCGATCGTTCCCGCCAAGAACCTGCTGGGCCGCGAAGGCGATGGCTGGAACCAGGTGATGAGCGAGCTGGCCTTCGAACGGTCCGGCCCGGAACGGTTCCTCTCCTCGATCGAGCTGATGTACCAGCTGATCGAAGTGCTGAAGGGCCGCGAGGACGATGCGGCGATGGCCACCATCGGCCGCCTGACCGCCCAACTGGCCGTGCTGCGCCGCTTGTCGCGCTCGGTCGCGGCGATGCTGCAAAACCATCAGGACGCGGGCCTTCAGGCCTCGATCGTCAAGGATGTCGGCGCGGTGTGGGAGCAGACCCTGCCCGATTTCGCCCGCCAGCTGGTCGATGCCGAACCCGATCCGCGCACCGCGGCTGCCTATGCCGGGGTGCTGGCCAACATCGTCCACAATGCGCCGAGCTGGTCCCTGCGCGGCGGCACGCGCGAGATCCTGCGCGGGATCATCGCGCGGGGCCTGGGGACTCGCTAAGCGGTTGCAATCGTAACCGGTTGGGTCGATGGTCCGGTCCATGACCGAGACCATGACCTATGCCCGCTACCTTGATCTGGATGCGCTGCTGGCCTGCCAGCATCCGCAGACCGAATGCGATGACGAGATGCTGTTCATCGTCATCCACCAGACCAAGGAACTGTGGCTGAAGCAGATGATCCGCGAGCTGCGGCTGGCGCTGGACCAGATCGCCGCCGATGCGCTGATTCCGGCCTACAAGGCGCTGGCCCGGGTCAGCCGGATCCAGGCGGTGATGACGCTGAGCTGGGACGTGCTCGCCACCATGACCCCCAGCGATTACAGCCGTTTTCGCGACAGCCTCGGCCCCTCAAGCGGGTTCCAGTCCGACCAGTTCCGCACGGTCGAATACATGCTCGGGCTGAAGGATGCGCGGTTCCTGGCCTATCAGGATGACCGGCCCGAAGCGCGTGCGGCGATGGACGCGGCGCTGGCCGCGCCCAGCCTGTGGGATGCCGCCATCGCCGCTGCCGCCCGTGCCGGCCTGGCCATTCCCGCCGAAGTGCTGGAGCGCGACGTGACCCAGGCCTATGCGCCGCACCCGGCGGTCGAGGCCGCCTTTCTGGAAGTCTACCGCGATACCGCGCGCCATTGGGAGCTTTACCAGTTGGCCGAAAAGCTGGTCGATATCGACGATGCCATGGCAACCTGGCGGCACAAGCACGTGGTCACGGTGGAGCGGGTGATCGGCGGGAAACGCGGCACCGGCGGAACGGCGGGCGCGGCCTATCTCCATTCCACGCTGGGCAAGCGCGCCTTTCCCGAACTGTGGTCGCTGAGGACATCACTATGAGGCTTGTCCGGTGAGTTTCAAGCGCCTGTTCAGCCGTTCCCTCTCAGCCGCGCCCGGACGGCTGCACTTTGCCGCGCACAGCCACCACCTGTGGCCCGATGCCAGCTTCGACGGGCACATGGCAGCATGGCAGGACGCCGCCGATCTGGCCGACCACAAGTGGGACAAGGTCTTCGGCGAGGTAATCCCCGAGGCCCAGCGCCATATCGCTGCCGAGCTGGCCCTGCCCGATCCAGCGAGCATTGCCTTCTCGCCCAACACCCACGATTTCCTGCTGCGGATCCTATCGGCCCTGCCGATGGAACGCCCGCGCGTGCTGGCCAGCGACGGGGAATTCCATTCGTTCCGCCGCCAGTCGCTCCGCTGGGCCGAGGCCGGCCGGATCGACCTCATCACCGTGCCGCTGGACCAGCTTGTCGAAACAGCAGCCGAAGGCCGGTTCGACCTGATCTTCGCCAGCCAGGTCCAGTTCAACACCGGCCGTGTGCTGGACGGGATCGAACAGCTGGCCGCCCTCGCCCGGCCCGAAGGCCCGTGGGTGGTGATCGACGGCTATCACAGCTTCATGGCCACGCCGACCGACCTGTCCGCGCTGGCCGACCGGGTTTTCTACCTGTCCGGCGGCTACAAGTACGCCATGGCCGGCGAAGGGGTCTGCTTCCTTCACGCCCCGCCCGGCTTTGCCCCGCGCCCCGAAGTGACCGGCTGGTACGCCGCCTTCGACGATCTGGCCGCGCGGCAAGGCGGGGTCGGCTATGCTCCCGATGGCCGCCGGTTCCTCGGCAGCACGTTCGATCCCAGCGGCATCTACCGCATCAACGCGGTGCGGCGGATGCTGGATGCCGAAGGGCTGGATACGGCGGCGATCTCGGCCCATTGCGATGCGCTGAAGGCCCGGTTCCTGGCCGCCGATCCCCTGCCCGGGCTGACGGTTACCTCAGACGGGAAGGCCCGGTTCCTCGCCCTCAAGGGGCCGGATGCCCCCGCCCTTTACGCCGCGCTGACCGCGCAAGGCGTCGTTACCGACCTGCGCGACGATGTGCTGCGGATCGGCTTCGGGCTCTATCAGGACGCAGCCGATGTCGATACCCTGCTGGCGATCCTGAAGTCCTGACGCGAAAGGCCCCGCCGGATCGCTCCGACGGGGCCTTTTGCATCAAGCGATGATCGCCGGGATCAGAACTTGATCCCGACTTCCACGCCGATGATGCGCGGTTCGTTGACCATCGCGGTCAGGTTGTTGAAATCGATACCCGACACGGCCGACACATCGTTGGTGATGTTGCGGGCAAAGGCCGCGATATCGAACTTGCCGGTGCGGTAGCCGATCCGCAGACCGCCTTCGAGCAGGTTGTCGTCGCTGAATTCAACCGACTCATACAGGAAGAACTGCACTTTCGAACGGTAGGCCCAGTCGGTGAAGACATAGACCTCGCCATCGCCGACCGGCGCGGCATAGCCGGCCGTCCAGTTGGCGATCCAGCGCGGGCTCTGCGGCAGCTGGTTGCCGTTGATCGAGAAGATCCCCGGGCTGCCGACACGGACCGGATCGGTCACGGTGCACGGCGCACCGCAGCCCGCGACATAGAGGTTCGGATCCTTGATCTCGTTGTGGTTGTACGAGACGCCGGCAGTCAGGGTCAGGCCCTTGACCGGACGGGCTTCGAACTCGGCTTCGAAACCGTAACCGTCCACGCGGTCGGCGTTGATCAGGGTGGTGAAGTTCGACGCGCCGCCAACCGCGGTCAGCTGCATGTCGTCGGTGCGGAAGTAGAACCCGGTCAGGTTGAAGCGGGCCTTGCCGTCGGCAAACGTCGACTTGATTCCGGCCTCATAGCTCATGGTCGATTCGCTGTCGGCGATCGACAGCGTCCGGCCGAACGCGAGACGGCCCTGGATCGACGGCGCGCGGTAACCCTTGGCGACGCGCGCGAAGATGTTGACATCTTCAGCCATCGGATAGCTGGCCGAGAGATCCCAGGTCAGCACGTCATCACCGACATTGGCAGTCTGCGGCGCAACCGGGCCGCCAAAGCCGAGGAAGCCCGGACGGACATCGAACGGCCGCGAGGCAACCAGCGTGCGCTTGTCATGGTTGTAGCGCGCACCGGCCTGCAGCTTCAGGCCGCCTTCGAACTCGTAGTTGACCGAGCCGAACACGCCCAGCGCCTCGCTGTCCTGACGCTGCGCGGCGATCGCGGCCGGGCTCCAGTCGGTCGGGCTGCCATAGTCATAGCTGGTGATGTCCAGCTTTTCGCTGAAGTAGAAGACGCCCAGCTGATAGCCCAGCCCGCCGGTGTTGTTCGAGGCGATCCGCAGTTCCTGGGTGAACTGGTCAAGGCTGGGCACATCGTCGCGCGACTGGGCCGAGAACGGGATGAAGCCCGGGCCCATGGTCGGGGCAAAGGCATTGCCGAAACCGCCGTCGATATCGCCGCGGCTTTCCAGATTGCCGTACCAGTAGCTGGTGACCGAAGTGATGGTGACCGGACCGGCATCGTATTCCGCGGTGAACGCGCTGTTGATGTTGGTCAGCTTCTGGAAGTTGAGGCCATCGGCGCGGGTCACCTTGCGGTCAAACGCGGTGGCCGGGCCGCCCAGACCGATCAGCTTGTTGCTGCCCTTGGCAAAGGCATTGGCACGGAACACGCGGGCCGAACCTTCGAACAGGCGGGCCTGGAAGGTCGCGCGCAGGGTCAGCCGGTCATTGGGCTTGCCCTGCACCTGGATGCGCGCGGCGAAATCGTCGAACCCTTCAAGGTTCTTGGTGCCCGGCTGATCGAGATTGTCGACCCAGTTGTCGCGGTGCTGGTAGAGCATCGAGACGCGGGCCGACAGGGCCGAATCCGCATCGCCCGTGCCAACCCCGGCCTCGGCATTGATCGTGCCGTAGCTGCCGGCGCCGAGCCGCACGTAGTTCTTGCCCACCGCATCGGGACGGACGGTGTCGAACTTGACGATCCCAGCCGGGGTGTTGCGGCCGAACAGGGTGCCCTGCGGACCGCGCAGAACTTCGACGCGGTCAAGGTCGAACACCGGGAAACCCTTCAGCACCGGATTTTCCAGCACAACATCGTCATAGACCAGGCTGACCGGCTGCGAGGCGTTGAGATCGAAATCGGTGTTGCCCAGCCCGCGAATGTAGAAGCGCGGGAAAGTGCGGCCGAACGAGCTTTCGATGTTGAGGCTGGGGACCCGGCCCGACAGCGCGCGGATATCCGCGCCCGAGCCGCTGATTGCGGCCAGGGTATCGCCCTGCAGGGTCGCGACCGAGACCGGCACATCCTGCTGGTTTTCAGCGCGGCGCTGGGCCGTGACGATGATTTCGCCCAGCCCTTCGCCGTCAGTGGCGTCCTGGGCAAAGGCGGGAGCGGCACCGGCGAGGGCGGCGGCGCAGGCGAAGGAAGCGGTGGTGGTGCGGAAAGCGGCAGAGAGGCGCATCGCGAACGGTCCTTGCATCAAGGGGTTGGGGATGCGCCGCCCGCTATCTTATTGCACTGCAGCATGAAACGGTAATTACAGTGTGACAGAAATATTACACTGACACTGTGACCTTTCAGCCGCGCCCGCGGTAGCCGGCCACGCCCTGGTCAGGAACCCACAGCCCGGCCGGGACCGGGCCGCTCTGCCAGAAGACATCGATCGGGATGCCGCCGCGCGGGTACCAGTAGCCGCCGATCCGCAGCCATTGCGGCTGCATTTCCGCAAACAGTCGCTGGCCGATGCCGACGGTCACATCCTCGTGAAAGCCCTGATGGTTGCGGAACGAGCCGAGGAACAGCTTGAGGCTTTTGGATTCGACGATCGTTTCGCCCGGGGCATAGTCGATCACCAGATGGGCAAAGTCGGGCTGGCCGGTCACCGGGCACAGCGAAGTGAATTCCGGCGCGGCAAAGCGGACCATGAACAGCGATCCGGCGCGCGGATTGGGAACATAGTCCAGCACGGCGGCTTCGGGCGAGGCGGGAAGCGCGCTCTGCTGGCCAAGGTGAAGCGGAGAGGGTGTGTCTGCCATGCCACGCGCCATGCCCCGATCGCGGGCAATGCACAAGTCAGCGGTTGGATTGCGCGGGTTCACTTCCTATTCAGTGCCGGGGGCGCTAGGCGCGCCCTTTCGCGCAAGTCAGGATCAGGGACAATGAGCACAACCGGGCGGAGCATGACGGCAACCGGCGCACTGGCGCTGGCGCTGCTGCTTGGCCCGGCGGCGGCGGCCCAGTCGGTCGACGGGTACCGCCTGCCCGGTGCAACCGTGCGCCCGGTGCAAGGCGCGCAAGGCCCGGTCGATCGCGACAATCCGGTGGTGACCACTGCCGCAACCCCGCGCCCGACGCCGACGCCAAGCCTGACGCCCGCGCCAACGCAGGCAGCCCCATCCCCACAGCCGGCGCCGCAACCAACCGGCGGTGCCAGCGCTGCGGCGCGCCCGGCCCCCGCCGCATCCCGGCCAGCGGCCGCACAGGCCGGCGCGCCGACGAATACAGCCCCGGCTCAACCCCAGGCCATGCCCTTGCCTCTGCCCGGCGGCTCCGCCACGCCTGCAGCAAGCCCGGCCTTCCCTTCGGCTCTGCCGACCGCGGCCGTGCCTTCAGCCGCCCCGGCCGCAGCAGCGGCACCTGCCGGATCCGGCTGGTACTGGCCGTGGCTGGCTGGTGCCGCGGCGCTGCTGGCCGCGCTGTTCGCGGCCTTGTGGTGGCGCAAGCGCCAGGTGGAGGCACCGCTGGCCATCACCTTCGAACCGCCCGTGGTGGCGGATCGCAAGCCTGAGCCACAACCGGAACCCGCACCGCAGGCCGGCCCTGCTGCGGCGACCGATCCCCTGCCCCAGCCGCAGCTCAGCGCCGCCCCGGTCGGCGGCCTGACGGTCGAACTCGAATCGCGCCGGATGAACGCCTCGCTGGTGGCGACCACGCTCAGCTATGTGCTGCGCGTCACCAATCATGGCGACCGGGCGCTGAGCGGCCTTGCCATTGCCGGCGACATGATTGCCGCCCACGCCTCGCTGCCGCCCGAAGCGCAGATCGCCAGCGAGCGCCAGCGGCTGGAGCACCGCCATGCCCTGCCCGCGCTCGCCCCGGGGGAAAGCGCCGAAGTGATCGGCGATTTCCGCCTGCCGCTGACCGCGATCAATCCGATTCGCGCCGGCGATGCCGCCTACTTCGTGCCCCTTGCCCGGCTGCGGGTGGAAGCGGCGCAGGACGGGGCCGCGCCGATTGTGCGGGTGCAGACCTGGGTGATCGGCGAATTGCCCGAGAGCGAAGGCGCGGCACTGCGGCCATTCCGGCTTGATCTGGGCCCGCGCACCTATTCGCGGGTCGGCCAGCGCGCGGTAAATTAGCAGGGCTTGCCGATTCCCCCCTCGACGGGTGGCGATCGCGCGGTTAGTCTTCTTCGCAATTGCAGCGAAAGGGGGGCTGCAATCGCCGTGGAGGACGGCGCGAGGAGGATAACAGGATTATGGATAGTCTGGTTTCGACCGAGTGGCTTGCCAACGAAATGGGCGCAAGCGACCTCAGGATCGTCGATTGCACCAAGCACCTGCCGGGCACGGGCCGCAACGCGCTGGCCGAGTATGAGGCAGGGCACATCCCCGGCGCGGTATTCATGGATCTGGACGATCTGGTGGATACCAATGCCCCGGTGGAGAACACCCTGCCGCCGGCGGAAAAGTTCGCGAGCCGGATGCAGTCGCTGGGCCTTGGCGATGGCAGCCGGATCGTGCTCTACGACGACAGCCCGGTGAAGACCGCCGCGCGCGCCTGGTTCATGCTCAAGATGTTTGGCGCGCACGATGTGGCGATCCTCGATGGCGGGATCGCCAAGTGGAAGGCGGAAGGCCGTCCGATCACCCAGGGCAAGGAAACCCTGCGCCACCGCCACTTCACCGTCTGGCAGGATGATAAGAACGTGCGGACCAAGGCCCACGTTCTGGCCAATCTCCATTCCAAGGACGAGCAGGTGGTTGATGCCCGCGGAGCCAAGCGCTGGTCGGGCGAGGAAGCCGATCCGCGCCCCGGCATGGCGAGCGGCCACATCCCGGGCTCGTACAACGTGCCCTTCACCGAAGTCTACAACGCCGACGGCACGTTCAAGGATCCGGCGGCGATCCGCGCCACTTTCGAAGCGGCCGGGGTCGACATGGGCAAGCCGGTGATCACCAGCTGCGGCAGCGGGGTTACCGCCTGCGTGCTGATCTTTGCCATGCACCTGGCCGGCAAGGACGATGCCGCGCTGTACGATGGCAGCTGGACCGAATGGGGCAACGATCCGGACACCCCCAAGGCCGTCAAGACGGCCTGATCGATGGCGGGTGGCGCGGACGACAAGGGGTTCGGCCCCGCCACCCGGCTGGTCGGCGCGGGGCGCCGTGCGGAATGGACCGGCACCCCGGCCGAGCCCGGCGCGGTGGTCAACCCGCCGGTCTGGCGCGCCTCGACCCACCTTTACCCTGACAGCGCGGCGCTCCACGCCGGCAAGCCCAACGCTGACGGCCATTTCTACTACGGCCGGCGCGGCGCACCGACCCAGTGGGCACTGGCCGATGCGCTGACCGCGCTGGAACCGGGCGCGGCGGGCACGGTCCTCTACCCCTCCGGCGTGGCCGCGCTGGCCGGCGCCCTGCTGGCGGTGCTGCGGCCCGGCGACACCCTGCTGATGACCGACAACGCCTATGAGCCGACCCGCAACATGGGGCGCGGGCTGCTCAGGGATTTCGGGATCGAAACCCGCTGGTTCGACCCTCTCGATCCAGCCGCCTTTGCCGCCGCGATCGACCCGACCTGCAAGGCCGTGCTGCTGGAAAGCCCCGGCAGCCTGACGCTGGAAGTCTGCGACGTTCCCGCCCTTTCCGCCATTGCCCGCCAGCATGGCCTGGGCGTGGTGCTGGACAATACCTGGGCCGGGCCGCTGGCCTTCCCCGCGCTGGAACGCGGCGCGGATATCAGCGTGATGAGCCTGACCAAGCATTTCGGCGGCCATTCCGACGTGATGATGGGCAGCGCCAGCGCGGGCGAGCGCTTCCACGCCAAGCTGCGGCGCACCGCGCAGGCACTCGGCCAGGTCGTTTCTCCCGACGATGCCGCGCTGGTGCTGCGCGGGATGCGGACCATGGACCTGCGCCTGAAGCAGGAAACCGCCTCTGCGCTGGCGCTGGCCGAGTGGCTGGAAGGCCGCGCCGAAGTGGCCCGCGTGCTCTGCCCGATGCTGCCGGGATCGCCGGGGCATGAGATCTGGGCGCGCGATTTCAGCGGCGGCTGCGGGCTGTTCTCCTTCGTGTTCAAGGGCAAGGACGGCCCGGCCCGCGACGCCTTCATCGATGCGCTGAGCCTGTTCGGCATCGGTTATTCGTGGGGCGGGTTCGAAAGCCTCGTCACTCCGATCGATCCCGCTTCGCTGCGCAGCGCAACCGCCTGGCCCCTGCCCGGCATGGCCGAGGCCGACCGCTTCGGCGTGCGCCTGTCGATCGGGCTGGAGTCGCTCGACGATCTTCAGGCCGACCTTGAGCGCGGCCTGGCCGCCTGGGCTGCGACATGAGCTGGCCCGAGTTCCTCGGCTGGCTCGATACCATCGCGATCGATGTCGGCGGTTATCACATTTCGCTGCTGGGCGGGCTGAAGGTCATTACCGTTGCCGTGCTGGTACTGGCTGTCGGCTGGGTGCTGACCCGGCTGGTCCGCCGCTTCTTCCGCCGCCTGACCCGGCTCGATCTGGCCCAGCAGGTGCTGGGGGAGAAGCTGGTGGGCGTGGTGGTCTGGACCGCGCTGGTCCTGATCGGGATCGACGTGCTGGGCATCAACCTGACCGCGCTGACGGTGTTTTCCGGCGCTTTCGGCCTCGCCATCGGCTTCGGCCTGCAGAAGACGCTGGGCAACCTGATTTCCGGGATCATCCTGCTGATGGACCGCTCGATCGAACCGGGCGACGTGATCGCGGTCGGCAGCGGGGCCGACAAGACGGTCGGCAAGGTCGACCGGATCGGCATGCGCGCCGTGGCCGTGACCACGCGCGACCGGATCAAGTACATGATCCCCAATGAGCTCCTGATGACCTCGGCGGTGGAGAACTGGACCGCCAGCACCAAGAACGAGCGAATGAAGGTGGCCGTCCGCGTCGCCTATGGCAGCGATCTGGAACTGGCTGAACGGCTGATGCTGCAAGCCACCGAAGGCGTGGACCGGGTACAGAGCGAGCCAAAGCCCGCCGTCTGGCTGGTCGCCTTTGCCGAAACCGCGATCGAGTACGAGATCCAGGTTTCGATCTGCGATCCGGAACTGGGTAACGGCGGGATCCGCTCGGACATTCTCGGCAAGGTCTGGCGGCTGTTCCGCGACCATGGCATCGCGCTCCCCGCTCCGGCCGAAAAGTAGGCGGCGAAAGCTGACCTAATCCCCCGCAAAGGCATTCTGGCTGGCAGCTTGCCCAGCCGATGGCCATTGCAGTTTCATGAGCAATCCCACCTCCCCAACCGGCCTATCCTCGAAGGGCAAGGTCTGGCTGGTCGGCGCCGGCCCCGGTGATCCCGATCTGCTGACCCTGCGCGCCGCCCGGCTGATCATGCGCGCCGCGCTGATCGTCCACGACGGCCTGGTCGATCCGGCAGTCCTGGCCCTCGCCGGCCCCAAGGCGCGGCTGATCTCGGTCGCCAAGCAGCGTTCGCGCCACACCATGCCGCAGGATGAAATCAACGCCCTGCTGGTCCGCGAGGCGCTGGCCGGTCGCGAGGTCGTACGCCTCAAGGGCGGCGATCCGTTCATCTTCGGGCGCGGCGGGGAAGAGGCCGAGGCCTGCCATGCTGCCGGCGTGGCGGTTGAAGTCGTACCGGGCATCAGCGCGGCGATCGGCGGGGCCGCTGCCGCGCAGATGCCGCTGACCCACCGCCGCAGCGCTTCGATCGTCAGCTTCGTGGCCGGCCAGTGCAAGGGCCTGTCGCAGCAGGACTGGTCGGGCCTGGCCGGCAAGGGCCGCACGCTGGTGATCTACATGGGCCTCGCCACGGCCGAGGCGATTGCCGACAAGCTGATCGCGGACGGCCTCGCCCCGGACATGCCGGTCGCCGTGATCGAGAACGCTACCCGCCCGCAGATGCGGGTTTTGCGCGCATCGCTGGCCGGTCTGCCGGACCTGGTGGTGCGCCACAAGGTCAAGAGCCCGGCGGTGATCGTGATCGGCGAAGTAACCGCCCAGCCCCATATCGAACAGTTGCGCGCGCTTGCGCTGGAGGCAGCACAGTGAAGATCCTGACCGGCAATGATTTGAAGACCGGCGCCGTCACCTGGTGGGACGGCGTGCAATGGTCGCTCCATGTGGAAGACGCGGTCGATGTGGGCGAACATGCCGATACGATCCTGGCCCGCGAACAGGCCGCGCGCCGCGTCAACGCCGCTTACGCGATCGACGCGATCAAGGATGAAGCCGGTGTCCGCCCGGCCCACATCAAGGACCGCATCCGCGCGCTCGGCCCGACCGTGCGCCCTGACCTGACTTTGAAGCCGGCCGATCCCGCTGCCGGCGATTGGGTGATCTGATGTACAAGTACGATACCTATGACCAGGCCATGGTCGATGCCCGCGTCGAGGAGTTCCGCGACCAGGTGCGCCGCCGCCTTGAAGGCCATATTACCGAGGACCAGTTCAAGCCGCTGCGGCTGATGAACGGGCTCTACCTCCAGCTTCACGCCTACATGCTGCGCGTCGCCATTCCCTATGGCACGCTGAGCAGCGCGCAGATGCGGATGCTGGGCGATATCGCCGACAAGTATGACCGCGGCTATGGCCACTTCACCACCCGCCAGAACATCCAGTACAACTGGATCAAGCTGGAAGACGCCCCCGACATTCTGGCCGATCTGGCCAGTGTCGAGATGCACGCGATCCAGACCAGCGGTAACTGCATCCGCAACACCACGTCGGACCAGTATGCCGGCGCGGCGGCGGACGAAGTGGTCGATCCCCGCCCCTATGCCGAGCTGATCCGCCAGTGGTCCACGTTCCATCCGGAATTCAGCTTCCTGCCGCGCAAGTTCAAGATGGCGGTGATCGCCAGCGATATCGACCGCGCGGCGATGAAGCTGCACGATATCGGCATCCAGATCGTGCGTAACGCAGCGGGCGAGATCGGCGCGGCGTTCTACGTCGGCGGCGGCATGGGCCGCACCCCGATGATCGCGCCCTGCATCAATCCGTTCGTGCCGATTGACCAGTTCATCACCTATTCCGAGGCGTGCCTGCGGGTCTACAACCGCCACGGCCGCCGCGACAACAAGTACAAGGCGCGGATCAAGATCCTGGTCCATGAACTGGGCAAGGATGAATACACCCGCCAGGTCGAGGAGGAATTTGCCCACCTCCTGACGCAGAACATCGAACCGCCGCTGGCCGAACTGGAGCGGATCAAGGCGATGTTCGCCGATCCGCCGTTCGAGACCGGCCTTTCTGATGAGCTGGACCGCAGCGATCCCGATTTCGCGCTGTGGTTGGACAACAACTGCCTGGCCCACAAGCAGCCCGGCTATATCGCCGCCACGATCAGCCTGAAGCCGGTCGGCGGCATTCCGGGCGATGCCACGGGTGAGCAGATCCGCCTGATGGGCGATCTGGCCAAGCAGTACTCGTTCGACGAACTGCGCGTCACCCACGCCCAGAACATCGTCCTGCCGCACGTGAAAAAGGCCGATCTCTACGCGCTGTGGCAGGTGCTGGACGCGAACGGCCTCGGCACCGCCAACCTCGATCTGGTCGGCGATATCATCGCTTGCCCAGGGCTCGACTATTGCAGCCTGGCCAATGCCCGCTCGATCCCTGTCGCGCAGAAGATCAGCCAGCGGCTGGCCGGTCAGGCGCAGCAGATCGGCGAACTGAAGCTCAAGATCTCGGGCTGCATCAACGCCTGCGGACACCACCATGCCGGCCACATCGGCATCCTCGGCGTCGACAAGAAGGGGGTGGAAAACTACCAGCTCCTGCTCGGCGGGTGTGAGGGCGCGGATACTTCGCTGGGCCAGATCACCGGCCCCGGCTTTGACGAGGACGGCATTGTCGATGCTGTTGAAAAGGCCACCAGCTTCTATCTCAGCCAGCGCCAGGACGGGGAACGCTTCCTCGATACCTACCGCCGCATCGGCATGCCCGCGTTCAAGGAGGCGATCTATGGCTGAAGTCCAGTTCCGGTTCCGCAGTGACGAGCCGGTGGCCGATCCGGCCGTGACGGTCGATTCGTTCGGCGAGCAGTCCAACGCCAGCGCGGTGCGGCTTGAACCGGGCGACGATGCCCGCGATCTGCTGCCTCACCTTGACCGGCTGCAGCTGATCGAAGTGAACTTCCCGGTGTTCGGCGACGGGCGTGGTTATTCCGCCGCCCGGATCCTGCGCGAAGCCGGTTATGACGGCGAACTGCGCGCGGTGGGTGAAGTGCTGGTCGATCAGATCGCCTTCATGCGCCGCTGCGGGTTCGATGCCTTTGCACCGGAAGTGCCGCTCGATCCGGCCGATGCCGAAGCGGCCTTTGCCCGCTACGATCATGTCTATCAGCCGACCACCGACGGGCGCGCGCCGATCTGGAACCTGCGGCATGGGTGAAGCCGCGCGCCGCATCGATCGCCTCAGCACCGCGCCGCGCTTCACCGCGGCCGATGCCGAGGCGCTCAATGCGCGTTTCGCGGGCGTGCCGACGCTGGCCATGCTGCGCGCCGTGCTGCGCGAGGGGCTGGCGGGCGACGTCGCCGCGGTTTCCAGCTTCGGCGCGGAAAGCGCGGTGCTGCTGCATCTGATCGCCAGCATCGACCGTTCGGTGCCGGTGCTGTTCCTCGATACCGGCAAGCATTTTCCCGAAACGCTGGCCTACCGGGACGAGATCATGAAGCGGCTGGGCATGACGAACATCGTCAACCTGACCCCCAATGCCGAGGCCCTCGCCGCCCGCGACGGGACCGGTCTGCGCTGGTCCTACGATCCCGATGGCTGCTGCGAGATCCGCAAGGTCCAGCCACTGGCCGCTGCGCTGGCCCACTTCGATGCCAGCTTTACCGGGCGCAAGGGTTTCCAGAGCGCGACCCGCGCCGGGCTGCCGACGTTCGAGATCGACCAGACCGACGCCCAAGGCCGGCTGAAAATCAATCCGCTGGCCAGCTGGTCCAGCGATCAGGTGCAGAGCTACTTCGAAGCCACCGGCCTGCCGGCGCACCCCTTGGTTGCGCAAGGCTATCCCTCGATCGGCTGCTCCCCCTGCACCAGCAAGGTCGCCCCCGGCGAAGACCCTCGCTCGGGCCGCTGGAAGGGCTGGGACAAGACCGAATGCGGCATCCACATCGATGGTGCGGCCAGCGAACTTCCCCCGGGCTTCGATCCGGCCTTCTAAAGCAGATCCTCCAGGAACAGGCTGACCAGCCCGGCCTGGCTGGTCACCCCCGCCTTGGCATAGACCTGGCTCAGTTGCGCCCGCACCGTGCCCTGTGCCGCGCCGCGCATGGCTGCAATCTCGGCCGCATCGCAGCCCTTCAGCGCGAACAGGGCGACGTCGCTTTCCGCCCCGGTCAGACCCCAGTCGGCGAAGCGTTGGGCGATGTGATCGGCCAGCGCCCCTGAAGCCACCGCCAGTGCCCGCTCGCGCCGTCGCGCTTCGGCCAGCAGCACGCGGGTGTGCCAAGCGCCGAGGCCAACCCCGGCCAGCAGGGCAATGGCGATCAGCGCCTCGATCACGATGTGGTCGGTCAGCCCATCCTCTGCCGCGTCGCCCAGCGCATCGGCAACGAAGAACACCGCTGCCACGGCCTGCACCACGACAACCGCCGCGACCAGTATGATCTGCCGGTCGCGGCGCTTGCCGAAGGGGGATTGGCTTTGCGTCATCAAGGATCCTTGTTCAGGTGCGGCGATTGCCTCCTGGCAGCATCGCGCCAACCACTTCATGCCCGCTGCGGCGGGTTTCGAAAATGACCCCCATCAAGTGCAGCGCAATCAGCAGATAGAGCAGATTGACGGCAATCTCATGCACTTCCTCGAACACTTCATCGGCCTCGCCTTCACCGCCCTTTTCGCCTTCGTCGGCATAGGCAGGCGCGACGATCATCGCGCCCAACGCGGCGGGCAAGCGCGCTGCGGCTTCGTCGTGCTCGTCCTTCTCGTCGTCGTGTTCCTCACCGCCCTTTTTTTCGCCGCTTTCGCCCTTGCCGCCTTCTCCGTGCTCGCCGCTCACGGCCGAGGGATCGGCGGGAGGCGGACCGGACATGGCAATGCCGCTGCCGATCACCACCAGCAGAGTACCCCAGATCGCGTAGACCATCAGCGCGCCCAGCGGATTGTGCGAGCGGTGGCGCACCACTTCGCCGTTCCCGATCTCGTTCAGGTGAGCAAGGGCGCGCGCCGCGCTGGGCGGAAAGGCGCTGAAGCGCGCTTCCTTCGGCCCGATCAGGCCCCACAGCAGGCGCAGTGCCAGCAACGCGGCAAGGCCGTAACCGACCCAGATGTGCCAGCCCGATCCTTCCTCAGTCACCAGGGCATTGCCGATCACGGCGGCAACGATGCCCCAGTGGGTCAGCTTGACGATCGGGTCCCAGCGGCGCGGCGCGGCAATTTGGTCATTCATGGCTAGTGCTCCTTTGCCCTTCCGGAAGGGAGCATTGCCGGTTGAGATCAGCCGCGCGAGGGACAGGCGCTTAAAGTGGCGAGCCTAAGCAGCTGCTTAGAGCCACCGGTTCTCGCGGTACCACTGCGCCGTCGC